>Ga0187893_10000037_pt1 | contig 272355 bp, 245 predicted proteins | sample MA1701074metaG_FD_139574 | JGI IMG/M metagenome (GOLD analysis project Ga0187893, IMG submission 139574) | White microbial mat communities from a basaltic lava cave in the Kipuka Kanohina Cave System on the Island of Hawaii, USA - MA170107-4 metaG ...
AGCGGTTGACCAGCATCCCGTCGCGAACGCTGACCGGTAGTCCGTCGGTTCCCTCGCTCGTGGGGTCGGGAGTGTACTTCTCTATGGCGGCGCTGGCCTTCACCGCTCCGAGCGCCAGACGGCTCACGCGCCGCGCCGACGTCATGTACTTTTCCATGTGCAGCGGCGAAACTGTCAGCACGTCGCCGATGTTGTCGAAGCCGTAACCGGAATTATCGGCGGGCAGATTGGCGGAATGATCGAGGTCCAGGTCCAGCAGGTCCCGCACGGCATTGCTGTACTCGGCCCGATTAAGACGATGGATGGCGGGCGTCCCTGGATTCGGATGTGCCGCAGCGGCTTGGTCCAACTCCTTTTCGAGCCATGCCACCACGGCTTCCACTTCGGCTGCTTCAGGCCTGGGCATACCGGCCGGAGGCATTTCCCCCGTTCGCACTTTTCGCAGAACCCTCTCCCAGGTGTCGGCCTGTGCGCCCACGGCGGCGGCCTTCACTCCGGCAAGAGATACATCGCCTGTCTTTAGCTCGTCGTTGTGGCAGGCGAGGCAGTATTGAGTCGCCATCGCTTGCACCGAAGCGGCTGAAGCACCGGCCGCCACTGGCGCTGTCTGTGCCGAGAGGGTCGCAACAGCGGAGAAAAAAGCGATCCCGACTTGGGTCCTTACCTGCATAGGCCCGCGCAATTCCCGCCCTGAACCCGCCCGGACGCACTACTGCCATTCCGCCATCCCTGTCTGGCTTGGCCCCGGGATGAATTTAGTCTATCATTCAAATATGCGCGGCCGTAACCGTTTTAGTGTGGCCTATTTCGTCCTATTGGCGGGCGCTCCAATGATTGCGGCAGGCGACGATAGGCTACTGGAGGCGGTGCAAAACCTGGACCATGGGGCCGTGCAGACACTCCTCAAAGAGGGTGTCGACGTAAACGCCGCGCGGCCCGATGGGTCGACCCCGCTGGCCTGGGCTGTGAACCGCGAGAACGTGGACCTGGTAAGGGCGCTGATCGATGCGGGCGCCAAGGTCAATGCCGCCGACGAAAACGGTGAGACGCCCTTGACCCTGGCCTGCTCCAAGGGGCAGTTGCCGATTGCCCGGATGTTGCTCGAGGCAAAGGCCGATCCGAATGTCACCCGATGGAGCGGAGACACGGCTCTGATGCGCGCTGTGGACTCCGGCAATCTCCCACTCGTCAAACTGCTGCTGGATCATGGCGCAAAAGTGAACGTTGCGGAATCGCGCATGGGCCAGACACCTCTCATGTGGGCCGCGGCCGAGGGACGCTCGGAAACGGCTCGCCTCTTGATCGAACGCGGAGCCGATGTGAACGCTCTCTCGACCAAGGGCTATAACGCGCTCCTGTTTGCCGCCCAGAAGGGCGATGTCGAAAGTGTCAAGTTGCTCCTGAGCTGGAACGCGGACCCAGCCTTCAGCGCCAAAGACGGCAGCACGGCGTTTCTGATCGCACTGGGCCTCGGACACGAGGGTGTTGCCCGCCTCATGCTGGAACATGGGGCCGACGTGAATTCACGTGACCGCAATGGGGCCACGCCACTCCATCAGGCCGTGCAACAGGGCAAAATCGACCTTGTCCGCGACTTGATAGCGCGCGGAGCCGATCTGCATGCCCGCACGGAGCGGCCTCCGGGGCGGACCAGTCCCTTCCGCGGATTCGGCGGACTAACCCCTTTTCTTACAGCGGCTCAGACTGGTAATGTGAAACTGATGCGCGAACTGCTCGCGCTCGGTGCGGACGCCAAGGACCAGACTCCCGACGGCGTCGGTGGGCTGTTTCTCGCGACCGCCAGCCGCAGGTTGGAAGCCGTGAAGTTTATGGTTGAACTCGGTGCCGACGTTAACGAAGAACGTCCCGGGAACGGCAACGCCCTGCATCTCGCTACCCGTTTCGGCGCGAACGATATCATTCAATACTTGGCCGACCAGGGAGGCGACTTCAACTCCAAAGACCGCTTCGGCCGCACAGTGCTCGAAGAAGCCGAGTTCGAAGCCCCGAACTCCACCATCGACTTGATCCGCAAGATTATTGCGGAGAGAGCGCAAGGACAGCCGTAGGGGCGGCCTCCTTTCCTACCCTCTCCCCACAAACGGCATTTGGGTGGCCATCACCGTCATCGTGAGCACGTTCGCCTCAAGGGGCAGGCTGGCCATGTAAACGACCGCGCGCGCGATATGCTCGGCGTCAATCGTCGGCTCGGGAGCCACGGTGCCGTTGGCCTGCGGCACGCCGTCCTTCATGCGCCTGGTCAGGGGAGTCGCCGCGTTGCCGATATCGATCTGGCCGCAACAGATATTGAAGGGACGCCCATCCAGCGCCGCCGACTTCGTCAGCCCCGTCACGGCGTGCTTCGTCGATGTGTAGGGTGAGGAATGCGGTCGCGGCGTGTGAGCCGAAATTGACCCGTTGTTAATGATGCGGCCTCCCTGCGGCGTTTGGTTCTTCATCATCCGGAACGCTTCCTGGATGCAAAGGAACACGCCTGTCAGATTGGTATCGACAACGGCCTTCCACTTCTCAAAGGGCAAATCCTCGAGCGGGACGGCGGGAGCGCCAATGCCGGCGTTATTGAAAAGTACATCCAGCCGGCCAAATCGCTCCTTGATTTTCGCGAACAGCTCCCGCACCGCGGCGGGGTCGGCCACGTCCACCGAGACCGCCAGCGCCGACGAGGGGCCTCCCTGCAATTCCTGCGCGGTCTCGTTCAACAGCTCGACGCGCCGCCCGACGAGTACCATCGAATATCCCTCGCGCGACAACGCCAGTGCCGTCTGTTTTCCGACGCCGCTTCCGGCGCCCGTGACCATCGCAACCTTTGGCACAGAACTCATCCTTCCTCCTAGCCTGAGATGAAATCCCTTTATAACCCATTCCGCGCAGGCTCTGTGGCAATCGGTCACAAGCGTACGCAAATAGGCGCGCCTTCATACGCATTCGGAACTTGGAGCAGTAGGGACGCGGAGGAACGAAGTTGTAGGAAATTCACGGCGCACGGGATCGCTAAAGGCAATGAAAAATACCAAGCGCATGAACGGCGCGGGCTGGGCTACACTTTCCCATTCACCGGCAGCAGCACTGTGAAGCGTGTTCCGGCGCCGGCCTGGCTTACAACGGAGATCTTTCCCCGGTGATCCCGCACAATCTGATCGCAGATCGCAAGGCCCATCCCGGCTCCCACTCGGGACCCCTTGGTCGAGAATCCTGGGTCGAAAACGTTGTCCAACGCCTCAGCAGGAATTCCGCAGCCATTGTCCGCTACTTCGACACCCAGCCAATCGCCATCGTCAAAGATTCGCAATCGCACGAGGCCCGGTCGTCCTGCCTGGCGGATCGCTTCTTGCGCGTTGAGAAGGAGGTTCATGAAAAGCTGGTTGAGCTGCCTGGGTGAGGCTTCGATCTCAGGCACGTCCGCAAAGTCCTTGACGATCTCGATGTCGTTACCGATCTCGTGCCGCACCAGATGCAGCGTCGTCTCCAGACAGCGCGAGACCTGAGTGGTCTGCAGTTCGGGCCGGCCGAGCTGAGCAAACTCCTGGAGGCGATCCACGATTTCATCCACACGCTGCGTCGCGACGGAGACCTGCGCGCTCACGTCGCTCAGGGCCTTGATCGCCCGCCTCACTTCCTCCGGCACGTCTGGGCTCTTCTGATCGAACCAGGCCGTCACTTTCGCCGTGGCTGCCCCGATCGTTTCGGCATTTGCCTGCAACGCTCCCAACGGTGAGTTAATTTCGTGAGCGACCCCGGCGACCAGGCGGCTCACACAATCCATTTCGTGGGCATGGAGAACGGTGGAATCCGACTGCTTCAGCCTTTCGTCTTTCATCAAGCTCCATTTCGTCCCGGCAACGCATCCGAATGTTCACGCTGGCTACGCCGTCCACGATCCTTCTGAAGCAGCCGGACCACTTCCGCATTTCGTCTTTGCAAGGCCTTGTGCAACGCCGTGACGCCTTTACGATCGGCCTGATCGGGATCGGCGTCAGCCTCAATTAGCACTTTCACAATGTCGGTGCGCCCGCCCTCCACCGCCCTCATCAGAGCAGTTCGTCCAGCCGAATCGCGGGAGCGGGTGTCGGCGCCGCCCGCGATCAGGGTCTCCACGGCCATCAAATTCCCTGCCTCCACGGCGCACATCAACGCGTCCGCTCCATCCGCTGGACGTTTCCTATTCACGTCCGCGCCCTGTTCCAGCAGAAATTCGGCCATGAAGCTGTCGCCTTGCCGGGCGGACCCCATGAGCGCGGTCCATCCCAGCCGGTCGTGGGCGTTCGGGTCCGCGCCCCCCTTCAGCAGAATCCGGGCAACCTCTACGCGGCCATTGTCCGTAGCCCGCATGAGAGCAGTTGCGCCATCCGCTTCATCACGAGCTTCGATATCCGCGCCTAACGCCAAGAGTCGCCGGGCCGCTCTTGCCTGTCCGTGCATCGACGCCCACATCAGAGGCGTGAAGCCATATGTCTCCCGCCGGCGTTTGTCGCGGGCATTCACATCCGCCCCTTGCGCCACGAGGTCGTTCAGGCGTTCAACGCGGCCTTGCGCCGCCGCTACGAACAACTCTGCCGGCGCTGTGCTTTTGCCTGTCAACGGCACGGCCTCGCGGCGCCGGATCGAGCCCTGATCAACGGTCTGCCCGGAGAGGGCAATCGTCTGAAAATACATTTCATCGCCGGCGATTTCAAAAAGGATGAAGCTGTAGTCCTGATCGAATCCTTTGGCCGTCATGCCGCCTTGGGCTATGTTTCCCCGCCTTAGCTTCCCAGCGGCGCCCGAGACGAAATAGGCAACGCCATTTTGCGGCCTTATACGCTCGTAGAAGTGCTCGTGCCCTGCAAAAACAGCGTCCACCCCATACTTCACAAAAAGCGGCTCCAGCACGCCTCGAAGTTCGATATCAGATCCGTGACGCTTACCGGACGAATAAATCGGATGGTGAAAGAAACATATCTTCCAGCCGCTCTCGGACTGCTTCAGCTCCTTTTCGAGCCACTCCAACTGCTCGGCGCTCATGTAGGTGCTATCGAGAGCAAAGAAGCGCATCCCATCCTTGGGTTGAAAAGTGTAGAAGCGGCGCTCGTTCATATTGAATGGTTTATAGAGCCTCTGAGTAGGATCATCGTGGTTCCCAAGCGCGGCGTAGAACTTCACGCCCCCATCGAGGAGAACTTTGTACGGGAGTTCGAACTTCCTTTGATAGTCGCGCGGACCTTCCGAGCCATAGAGATTGTCGCCCAGCATCAGTACGGTGTCGAAGGGAAATGCCAGCCAGCACTGCGTCAAGAGTTGTCCGATCGCGTACTGGGCCTTGTCCCCAGTCCCACTGTCGCCGATGACCGCAAAGCGGAATCCGTTCTCGGCCTGGGGGAGCAGTATTTTCGGAGTCGAGGCCGCATGGAAGCTCCCATCCAGCAGCAGAGCCGGCGTGAGAACGACGGCCAACACGCACAGTGCGCACAGAATCAGCCAGGTTTGCTTGCGTCGATGCATAGTGCATCAGGCTCCTGCGTTGGGAAGAAAATCAACAATCAGGCACGCATCGGCGTCATAGAGAATCAGAGTCCGGCCGATGAACCGGTACTCCAACCCGGCCGGCAGTTTAGGCAGTTCCGTCAGAAGCGCCGGAGGCATGGTCGACAGCGGCGCCGCCGGTGGATACGGCGCGTTAACGGCCACTTTGACTCCTGCGCCCTCTTCCGCCGGATTGCCCTCTTTGGTGGTCCGTTTTGCTGTATTTGTTGTCAGGTTGCGCCTGACGAGCGGGATCAGGCAGTCCGTGATGGGCGGACCAAGAATATCTCCCTGTCGCGCAGTGGCCCGGGCCGCTCGAATGCGCTCCGCCAACAGTTCCTGCCGCGCTTGTAATTCCGCGGGATCCGTCGTTGGCTTCGAGGCGGCAAGGCCGGACTTCGCCTTCTCGCGCACTTGCAGGTACGGTTTGAGGCGCAGTTTGAAATCCTTATCAAGATCAGCCTGGCGCGCGCTGTCGCACGCGGCATAGGCCATTGGAACGGGGGCCCAAAGAAGGGCCGCCGAGACCGCCACAATCCGGCATGTCGTTATCAGAGCACTCATTTGGCGCCTCCTCGATTTTCAAAACGCCCGGCGCCGAAACTTTCTACGGCCGGGACAGGCCTGCCACTTCCTGAAGCTGGCGGATACGCTCACGAATCGCTCGGCTAAAACACGTCACTTCCTCTGCATCGGCGCCGCTGCTCTTAAGAGCTGCTTCGATTTGTTGGTCTTTGATCCCGCTTAGATACTGCAAAAGCCAGCGAACATCCTCGACGGTTACTCCTTCGGTCACGTCCTTCGCATTTTTTCCAGTGAAGCCCCACTGCACAAGACCGTCGTCGACACCCTTCACGAAGTCCGGAGTCTGATCCTCGTAACCAGGACAGTCCCATTTCTCCCGTGTGAAGGCGTTCCCCCACCGCCCCATCGAGGCGCCCCAGTCGTCCATCGCGTAAAGCAATCGAACGGTCCGGTCCCCGCCTGTGGCGCGGTAGATGGCGGTATTTACCCCTTGCCGCACGTCGCGTGCGTCTTTGGCATCCCAGTTCGAGGTGAGCATGACGACGATCTTCAGCCCGTTAAGATGTCGCCTCCCCTGCTCCGTTTCCAGAAACGGGTTGTCGGTCCACGCCCAGTTCGCGCCTGCCAGGTAAGGCATATCGTCCGAGATCATCTTGAATGCCGCGCTCCGAAAAGTCCCGTCGTCTTCTACATGCGGCCCAGCCCGTCGTAGACCCCGAACCCCCTCAATGCGTCCTTCCTTCAGGAAGAAAGTGGGCCGCGCAAAAAAGCCCAGCGCCGCAGCCAGCCGGCTCGCAAAGGTCTCACTGTTGATCTCTTCTGCCCATTTCACAATCCACAGCCTTTGCTGGGCGTCTTTTACTTTGATCTTGGGATTCGTTCCTCCCATGTCTTCTTCCACAAATTGAAAGGGGGGACGGGGTTCGTCCGCGGGATCGCTCAAGTTCGTCGAGGAGCGTCGTCGTGGCCCAGGATCTTCCCAGATGAGTTGCGGCGGTAGGGTATCCCCGGATTTCGACACAAGCGGCTGAGACCACACCGGCAGGGTCAACCAAACGAGCAGGCAGAGACTTCCAGCCCTTGAAAAGCAACTATGTGCTGTTGAGCGCGTCATCAGTCCGTTTCCAGCAGTAAGAAACGGAATGGCGTGCGTGGCGTTACAAAAATAGAGGGAAGACCGCGGTGTCGTGTTCTGGGGAGATAACAAGCGGGCGTGCTATTTCACACGGGAGGTGCCAGGCAGATTCCCCTTGTCCTGGCAAGCAGGTTTACAATTCGTGGCGTCGGTTTCGTAGAAACCTTGCGCCGCGCTGGGCCTCACGCGTAAGCCCGGGCCAATAGGCTTTCGGACGCGCGACCTTTTACCACCCCAACCAGGCCCTGACCGCCGGCAACTGCTGCGCGAAGGCGATGCCGGAAATGCCCGCGTAGAGCACCGCCCCTCCGACAAGACCCGTGCACTGTAACCAACCGGGACGAAGCGGCTTCGGCATCAGGCGCAGCATTACCCATAGCAGGTGCAGCGCGGTGAAGGCGAACGCGAAATTCCACATCACACCCGTGGCGATGGCCAGCACCAGTGGATTCGGCGTCAGCCGGAGTGCGATCAATCCCCAAATGCAGTAGATCCCCAGCAGTGTGTAATAAACAAACTTGACCTTGTGATCATCCACGCCATGCAGCCGGCGCGAACCGATCCACAGCACATCGGTCCAGCGGCGGGCGATCTGATCGAGTTGACTCACTTGCGTCGGCGCCATAATCAGAAATCCGCACAGAAGCGTCAGGAACCAGAACACCGGTCCGTGCCGAAGCGCGATGGCGTCCGCCGTCATCGCAGCGACTGCGTTGCCGTCAATGCCGGCCACGCCGCCGCGCAGATATTCGTAGGAAAACATCGCGGGCAAGGCCATGCCTAATAGGCATCCCGGCAACCAAAGAACAAACTGATCGCGATGGATCACTCCTAGCCAGCGGCGCCAGGTCGAGAGGTTTTGCGGTGTCAAATCAAAGATCTTTCCCGTGTGAGAAAGCTGGATGGTGCGTCCGCCGACCGCGCTGGGGATCGCTCCTGCCCGGGCTCCCATCCCCCAGCCCTTGTCACGCGCGTAGCCGGAAAAGGTGCTGTTGGTCAGTCCCCCGGCGCCCGCTACCGCTGTGAAGGCCGCCAGCCGTGCCCAATTGATTTCGTCTTCCGGCAGCATGCCGAACTTGAAGAAGCCCGAGACGATCTCGCTCCAGGTGTCCCAACTCACGAAGAACAGCGTGACGAAGCCCAGGTAGCCGAGCACAAGCACCAGCTTTGCCGTCATCACGCGCTCGAGCGCCGTATACACCTTGCCCCCGAAAATGAGCGGTAGAAACGCGCACAGGAAAATCCCATAGCCCAGACCTTTCACCAGTCCGGCATCGGCCGCCGTGGGCAACTTCCCAAGAAGTACCGCCGCCAGCGGCACCGCCGCGTTGGCGGAGAGATACGGCCATACCCCGCCGATTTCGAACAGCAGATAAAACATCGGCCAGAAAGGAATCCCCGGAGGAAGACGGAAAAAACCGATGAAAATATTCTCACCCGTGTAAAGCGTGTATCGCATCACCGACAGGTTGTAGGCCACCTGCACGAGAATGGCGAGAGTGGCCAGCCACAACACCTGCCCGCCGTACTGCGCCGTCACCAGCGGCCCGAATAGCCACTCGCCGCCTCCGATATTGGCGCCAACCATGACCAGGCCCGGCCCCACCAGCGACGACCACCCACGGCGCTGCGAGGCCGGAGGATCAGGCAACACATCGGGATCCCAAGACGGAAACTGCCGCATAGTCGAAAGACTCCCCATGAACTATATCCAATTTCCGCGTCCGGCCACGCCCGCCCGCATCCGGCGCGAAACCTAGTGTCTTCCGGGCAATGACTCGGCCCGCCGCGTCTCACCCGAACGGCAGGGCGAAGTGCGGGACCCGGAGGGCCATTTCCCGCCAAATAGGTACAACCATTCGTCGTTTTCCTGCTTGACAGCATCAAAATGGTAGCAGTAAACTACAGGAGCTCGGTTGCCCTTTTTCTGGGGCCAAGAACCGGACGCCAGTCTCAGTTCAGGGGGAGGCTGGTCTTGCTTCATCGACAAAGTAAGCGCTTTAAGAGGAACAACCTTTGCGCCTGGGCCCGCAGGTTTTCACCGGCTCGGTCGAAGCTGCTCTGGAGACCCAAACGCCAAGCGTTTCGGGTGCCGGTGGCTGTGCGTACAGGTACTTGACGCTACCGTTTCTCGAGGTAAGGGCCTTCGCCCCCTCGAAAGGAGTCCGTTCATGAAAGCTATGAAAGCTTTCGCTGTTCTTTCTTGCCTTGTAATGGCCATCAGCGGCGTGCCTGCCTTGGCGCAGGTTCAATCAGGCCGCATCGTTGGCACGGTCTACGACCCGGCCGATGCGGTTGTGCCGGGCGCCCTTGTGACAGTAACGAACGTCGGCACCAACGTGGCGCATTCCGTTACGACAAACCCAAACGGCGATTTCGTTGTCACGCCTTTGAATCCGGGTATCTACGACGTTAGCGCTACCCTGCAAGGTTTTCAGACAGTCATCGACAGAGGCGTTCAACTCTTGGTGGGGCAGACCGTTCGCCTCGACCTGCGCCTCTCCATCGGTGAAACCACAACCGTTCTGGAAGTCACCGCCGAGGTCCCCCTCCTCAACACCGAGTCCGGGACAGTCGGCCAGGTCATTTCCAACAAACAGATCACGGATCTCCCGCTCAACGGCCGCGGCTTCCACGAGTTGGCCCGCCTCACGCCGGGCGCCGCGTCGGTAAGCGCCACAGGTAACGTGCTGCGCATCCGGCCCGAAGTCGTCAATAGCAACACCATCAGCGGTGTGCGCGGTTCGCAAATCACCTTTCTTCTCGATGGCGCGGACGTCACGGAACAGCATCAGGGCGGCACCTACATTCAGGCATCCATCGATGCCCTGCAGGAGTTCAGCGTGCAGCAGAACGCCTACTCGGCGGAGTACAGCCGCGCCGGCGGCTTCTTCAACGCCACCACGAAATCCGGCGCCAATGACTTCCACGGCGCTTTGTTCGAGTTTCTCCGCAACGACAAACTTGACGCGCGCGGCTTCTTTGCCCGGGATCGCGAAATCCTGAAACGGAACCAGTACGGCGGCGCCCTGGGTGGACGTATTTTCCGTGACAAGACATTTTTCTTTGTGAATTACGAGGCGATGCGAGAGCGCGTCGGCCTGCTGTTTAACAATGTTGTTCCGACCCTGGAGCAGCGCAATGGCAATTTCAGCCGCACGGGGCTGAACCGCATCTACGATCCTCTCACGCAGGTGCCTAATCCCGCCGGCGGCGGCGCCATCCGCACGCAGTTCCTCAACAACACCATTCCGCAGGATCGGCTTTCACCACAGGCACGGTTTTTCAACGAGTTCATCGTGCAGCCCAACTCGGGGGTGGACCGTGCCGTGTTTTCACCTTCGCGGTCCGTCGACACCGACCAGATCACGGCGCGCATTGACCACCAGTTTGGAAATACGACCTTATTCGGCCGCCTGAGCTGGCACGACAACCGTATGCAGGAGCCCAACTCCCAACCGACACTAGGCATCGTGCCGTTGAACACCGATGCGCAAAACGTCGCTGTCGGCTTGAACAGCAGCTTTACTCCGACGGTGATCAACGAGTTTCGGTTCAACTTCCTGCCAAGTCTCATCGATCTGGCGCCTTACCTCGACAACCGCAATTTCAACAAGGAAGCGGGCATTACGGGTTTTGAAGATACCTTGCGGCGCGACGGCCAAGCTTCATTCCCGGATTTCCTGTGGACGGGCTACGCTAGTTTGCGCGGCTCCTCGTTTGACCAGCGGCCCAAAACCCAGGACCGGCTCGCCTATGAGTTCACCGACAACGTGACCTGGATCAAGCGTAACCACATTTTCAAGTTCGGAACCAAGATCCGCTACTACGAGTGGCTGGGTACCGACGGCCGCCGGTATGCCGGGGAATGGAATTCCACCGGCATCAACACGGAGAACCCGGCATCCGTCACAGGTACCGGGGACGGTTTTGCGGACTGGATGCTGGGCTTCCCTGCATCGAGCGTGCGCGGCTTTCCGGGAGATACCTTTGGCGGCTATGCCACCTATTGGCATTTCTTCGTCCAGGACGATATCAAGGTCAGCAGCAATCTGACCCTCAACCTCGGATTGCGTTACGAATACACCCCTTGGGCAAGGGGCTATCGCGGGCAACTCGGCACGTTCGATCCGACCAAAGCCCGGCCGATCATTGTGGGAAGTGAAACCGACCAGATCGACCTGGGCGCCCAGCTCGCCGCTCCCGTGGCTTTCGAGTTCTACAAGGACCTGATTCAGACCAGCAGCCAGGCGGGCTTGCCTCTCTCGATCACGGCTACCGACAAAAACCAGTGGGCCCCGCGGCTCGGGTTTGCCTGGCGGCCTCTGGGCGACAGGACCGTCATTCGTGGCGGCTACGGGATCTTCTATGAATCCGAAGGAACGTCGGGGCGTGTTAACCTCAACATGATTCCCTTCAACCTGGAAGAGACGGCTCTGGCGACACGCGGCGCGATTCCAACTCGCACAATCGCCAACTTCTTCCAGGGCAGCCCGATCGGTTCCTTCAGCACTGCCGCCTCCATCAACCCCTCCCTGCAAAGAGCCCGCATGGGGTATGACCAGCACTGGAACTTCGGCGTTCAGCAGCAGCTGACAGGCACTCTGGTCTTCGACGTTTCTTATGTCGGCAACCGCGGAGTCTTCCTGGAGGGCCGGCAGCAGGCGAACCTTCCCGAAGCGGGTCCCGGGGGAGTCGCGGCACGCCGTCCTTTCCAGAGATTCGGCAACATCAACTACTACGATTCGAACGGCAGCAGCACCTACCACTCGTTGCAGGGCAAGCTCGAGCAGCGCCTTGCGTCGGGGCTCTGGTACCTGATGTCGTATACCTATTCCAAGAGCATCGACTATGCCAATAACCCGGGAGTCGGCGGCGCCTATGCCTTCGAGCGGGGCCTTTCCGCCATCCATGTACCGCACAACTTCGCAACCAGCTTCGGCTATGAATTGCCTTTCGGGCGGGGTAAGCGTTTCGGCGCAAACTCGAGCGGCATCGTCAACGGTCTGCTGGGAGGCTGGCAATTGCAAGGCATCATTAGTCTGCGGGCTGGTCTCGGCTACACCCCTTCGGTGGGCCGCGACGTGGCCAACATTGGTGTGGGCGGGCAACGCCCCAACCGCATCGGGTCGGGCAAGGTTGACGATCCCACTTTGGACCGCTGGTTCGACAAAGATGCCTTCGTCGTCCCTGCCAACTTCACGTACGGCAATTCCGGGTTGAGGATTCTGAGCGGCGACATCGCTCGCGTCTATGACTTTTCAATCCTGAAGAACTTTAATCCCACCGAGGGGACGCGGCTGCAGTTCCGGGCCGAGTTCTTCAACCTGCCGAACACGCCGAGCTTCGATTTGCCCGCTTCCAACATCGAGTCTTCACAGGTTGGACGAGTCACCTCTACCTCGTCGTTGCCGCGGCAGATTCAGTTCGGCTTGAAGTTCAACTTCTAAACCGGCTTTGCCGCATCGATTTACCGGCTGGTTCCCGCGCGCGCCCTCGCGGCGCGGGCGGGAACCAGCGGGTTCCGCCACGACTTGACAGCCACCCACAATGGTTGTACCATTTGACCGTCGTTCTTGATCTTCAGGAACAAAATCACCTTTTAGTCCCCTCCATTGCCATGAAAATATCGAGATTGAATCTGCCCGTGCTGCTCTTAGGGGCGGCTCTATCCGTGGCTGGCGCGCAAACCGTTACGGTGCAAGTGGACGCCTCCAAAGCAATCGGTACCTTAAAGCCCGTCTACAGCTTCTTCGGCTATGACGAGCCCAATTACACCTACATGAAAGACGGCAAGAAGCTCCTCTCAGAGCTGGCCGCCCTCAGCCCCGTCACCGTTCACGTACGCGCTCATAGTTTGCTCGTCACCGGCGATGGCGTTCCAGCTCTGAAGTGGGGATCGACAAACGCCTACACGGAAGACGCCAACGGCAAACCCGTGTACGACTGGACCATCCTCGACCGCATCTTCGACACCTACGTCGAGCGTGGCATGAAGCCTCTGGTTCAGATCGGGTTCATGCCGCAGGCGCTCTCCTCCAAGCCCGAGCCCTACAGGCACCACTGGGACCCTAAGCAGCCGTACGGCAATATCTTCACCGGCTGGGCGCACGCCCCGAAGGACTACGACAAATGGCGCGAGTTGGTCTACCAGTGGGCGAAGCACAGCGTTGAGCGATATGGCCGAGCGGAAGTCGAGTCCTGGTTTTGGGAAGTGTGGAACGAGCCCGACGGAGGCTATTGGCAGGGAAGTGTCGAGGAATACTGCAAGCTCTATGACTACGCTGCCGACGGTCTCAAGCGGGCCCTGCCCAGAGTGCGTTTAGGCGGCCCCCATGTGACCGGCCCGTCGAATCCACGCGCGGAAAAATTCATGCGCACCTTCCTCGAGCACGTCATCAGCGGCAAAAACTATGCCACGGGACTCACGGGATCGCCCATCGACTACATCGGCTTCCATGCCAAGGGCCGTCCCAATGTGGAAGGCGGTCATGTCCAGATGGGCAGCCAGAATCAACTGCGCTCCGTTTCCCGCGGTTTTGAGATTGTGGCGTCCTACCCGGAACTCAAGCACCTGCCCATCATCATCGGAGAGTCGGACCCTGAGGGCTGCGCGGCCTGCTCGGTCGACTACCATCCGCAGAACGCCTATCGTAACGGCACGATGTATTCGAGCTATACCGCGGCGACCTTCGCGCGTAAATACGATTTGCAAGCTCGCCACGGGGTGAATTTCGAGGGTGCGGTCACTTGGGCTTTTGAGTTTGAAGACCAGCCGTACTTCGCGGGCTTCCGCGATCTGGCCACCAACGGCATCGATAAGCCCGTGCTCAATGTTTTTCGCATGATGGGCATGATGGGCATGGAGCGCGTGGACGCCAAGAGCTCCGGTGCCGTGGATCTCGACACGATGATGAAGACCGGCGTAAAGGAGCAGGCTGATATCGCCGCGCTGGCTTCCCGTGGAGACCGCACCGTCACCGTGATGGTCTGGAACTACCACGATGACGACCTGCCGGGTCCCGTGGCGGATATTGATTTTTCTGTGAGCGGGTTATCGGCCGGCCGGGTCCTCGTCCATCACTACCGCGTGGACGGCGAGCACAGCAACTCGTATGAGGTGTGGAAGAAAATGGGATCTCCCCAAAGTCCAACGCCCGACCAGTACAAGGAACTCGAACGCGCGGGACAACTCCAGCTTCTCGGATCACCGGAGTGGAAGGACGTCGCCAATGGCCAGGCGAAGCTGCGGTTCCCGCTTCCCCGCCAGGGCGTTTCCATGCTGAAGCTCAGTTGGTAGGCGCTGTACAGACACCTGGCGCGAACGCATCGTCGAAATTCATCCCGGGGTGGCGCGCAAAGCAAAACCCCGGGCTATCCCTTCCGCATCGGCTCAATCACCGCCGAGATATCATGTTTCTTCCAGCCCGCCCCGGCGGCGGCGCGAAATCTCTCTAACGCCCCCTCCACCGTGCGCAGCGGCATGCCCGCTTTGGCGCCGAGTTCCTTCGCGTACGTCAGATCTTTCACCATCAGTTCGAGGTCGAAGTGAATCGTGTAGTCACGCGCGACCACGCGCTGCGATATCGCTTTCACCGTCGGGCTGCCCGGTGCCCCGTTTCCGAGAATCGTAATGGCCTTGTCACGGTCGAGACCCAGCTTTTCGGTCAACGCGATCGCTTCCGCGATGCTGGCGGCCTGCAGGCCTGCCAGGAAGTTATTAATCAGCTTCATCTTGGAGCCGCTGCCCGTGGGTCCCATGTAGACGACGCCGCGGCCCATCGGCTCGAACACTGCATTCATTTCTTCGGCGACTTTCGCGTCCCCACCCACTAGAAAAAGCAATTCCCCCTGCTGCGCCTGAGTCCGGCTGCCCGTGACCGGCGCGTCGAGCAACGTGCACTTCTTACTCGCCGCCGCGGCGGCTAACTCTGCGATCCACTCCGGTGTCAGCGTGCTGCATTCGATGAGGACCGTGCCGGGCTTCACCACGGAAAGGACTCCATCCGGTCCCGTGAATACGCTGCGTGAGGCCTCATCGTCGGCGAGCATGCTCACAACCGCATCCGCGTCCGTGGCGGCGGCAGCCGGCGAGTCACAAGCCGTGGCTCCTTCCTTAGCGAGCGCCTCCGCGCGTTCCCGGCTACGGTTGTAAACCGAAAGAGGGAAGCCCGCGGCGAGAAGGTTTCGCGCCATGCCGGTGCCCATGGTTCCCAAACCAAGCAATGCGATTTTTTTCAAGTTTCACTCTCCCTTCCCTTAGACCTTGAGACAAAAGGTGGCTGTCGTGGCGACAAGCACACTCTCTTTGCTCTCGCACGGATTTGAACGCGGCGGGCGCCGCGTTCCATTTAGAATTCGATCGAGGGGCGCCTCACTCCACAACGTTGAACTTCTTTAGCGCTTCCTCACGGATGGTCAGACCGAGCCCGGGTACGTCGTCTCGAAGATCGATGTATCCCTTTTCTGCTTTGGGCTCACCCTCAAAAATATACCAGAACAGTTCGTTGCCGACTTCCACGTCAACGATGGGGAAGTATTCCGCGATCGGCGAGTTGAGACTCGCCATCACGACGTGAAAGTTATGCATTTGCCCGGCATGGGGCACAACCGGCACTGAATACGCCTCCGCCAGCGCGGCGACCTTTCGAGCTTGCGAAATACCCCCGACGCGGTTGGCGTCGAATTGAATGTAGTCCACCGCATTGGCCTCGAGCAACTCGCGGAATCCGTAAATCGTGTGCTCATGCTCGCCCCCGGCGATCGGGATGCGGCCGAGAGCCTTTAACGATGCGTAGCCATGAATGTCGTCGGGAATAACGGCTTCTTCTAGCCACCGCAAGCGATACGGCTCCAGCAGCGGCACCATGCGCCGGGCATAATCGAGCGTCCAGCCCATATAAGCGTCGGCCATCAAGTCGATCTCATAACCAATCACCTCGCGCACCGTGCGCACGAGTTCGAGATTGCGCTCCATGCCTGCCGCGCCGTCCACAGGGCCCCAGCCGAAGCGCAGTTTCATGGCTGTATAACCCTGGTCCTTGTAGCTCTGTGCTTCCGCCGCCAGCTTGTCGAGCGGCTGGCTGTAGAGACGGCTGGCGTAGACCGGGATCTTCTTTTTCGTGCGCCCGCCTAGCAGGCGGAAAACGGGCTGGCTGGTGGCTTTGCCGAGCAGATCCCAAATGGCGATATCTACCGCGCTGATGGCCGCCATCACCACTCCCTTGCGCCCGAAAGCCATGGTCTGGCGGTACATCTGCTGCCAAAGATATTCGGAGTCAAAAGGCTCTTTGCCGAGCAGCGACGGCGCCAGGTAGGCGTCGATGATCTGTTTCGAGATGCGGGGGGCCAGCGCCGCATTGCCTATGCCCACGTGACCGGCGTCCGTGAACACCTCAACCACCAGCCAGTCATGAAAGCGAAACTGGCCCATGGTTGCGAGGTCCGGCACGAGCAGATCCATGGGATTCGTGCAAAAGTGAGGCTGTAGCGCAACTGTTTCGCCCCGCCACTCCACCACGCGCGCGCGAATTTCTGTGATCTTCATGCCATGCTCTCCGTTCGTAACGGCTCCACCTTTGGAATCGTTACGAGAATCAGCCCGAAGGCCAAAACATGAAGAGTCCCCACGATCCCAAAAACCGTGCCGTAGCCGAAACCGTGGTCAAGCAGATAGCCCGCCGCAAGGTTCATCACAACGCCGCCCATCGCGCCGCCGAAACCAACCAGCCCCGCCACCGAGCCGACGGTATTGCGCGGAAACAGGTCCGCCGGTAGAATCATCACCAGCGTCGACCAGGACTGCTGCCCGAAGAAGGCAATGCTGAACAGCACGATCGCCAATTCCACCGGCGATTGCGTCACGAAAATAATCAGCGGCATCACGGCCGCGCTCCCGCCCAGGGCCGCTTTGCGGGCCAGATTGAGCGAATGGCCGCGGTTCAGCAACCAGCTTGAGAACCAACCTCCAACCAAGCAGCCGACACCGGCAGCTGCATAGGGAATCCAGGCGTAATAGCCGACAGCCTTGGTATCGAATCCGCGGGCATCGTAAAGATATTTAGGCAGCCAAAAAAGGTAAAAATACCAGGCCGCGTCGCTCAGGAACTTCGCCAAAACCAAGCCCCACACTTCGCGATAGGTGAAAAGCCGCATCCATGGGATGGCACTGCCGCCTCCGGGCGCCCCAGCCGTCGCCTTCGTTTCCGTTTCTCCGCCTTCAAAATCCCACAGCCACCATACCGTCCACACCAGACCGATCAACCCGGTTACGAAAAACACCCACCGCCAGGAGCCAACCGCAAGAATTCCGGCGATCATGGGCGGCGCAATCACGGCTCCGACGGCTGTTCCGGCATTGATAATCCCCATCGCTGTGGACCTCTGGGCGACGGTGAACTTCTCCGCCACAGCCTTGGTCGCCGCGGGGAAACCCCCGCCCTCTCCGAAGCCCAGCAGGAAGCGGCTGGCAAGGAGCATGCGGAAGCCATTCGCCAGTCCGTGGCTGGCGCAAGCCAGCGACCACGTCACCATGATCCACACAAAACCGCGCCGTGTGCCGAGAACGTCCACGAACTTCCCGCCGCCCGCGTACATCAGTGCGTAGGCGACCAGAAACGCAGCCTGGAGCTGCGAAAACTCGGTGTTCGAGATGGGAATATCTTCTTGAATAGCGGATATCGCCACCGGAAGGGTCTGGCGGTCGAGGTAGCTCACCGCGATCGCGGCGCTGATCAGGATGGCGATTCGCCAGCTCAAGGGGTTGCGATATCTCTCCTCACGGGATCATTAGGCCAAAGGTGGGATTAACCGTGTTACTTCTGCCCCCAGCTGGCCTCCCGTGAGGCCGGAAAAAGAGCTGGATTGCCTCCGACTCTGGGGAGGCAGCCATATGGTACAACCAATTCTTTCTGATTTGCAACCAACCAGCCCCTCTCGACTCGCGGGAAGATGCTATCATTCCTTCTGTGGGATTCCAAGTCGCCTGCGGCGGCCTCCAACGAACCCCGCAAAACCCATGGAGAATACGACCGGCAGACTGATCGCGGCCTTCAAGCAGCTGATTTCGGAAGGTTCCCTCATTCCCGGCTGCCGTCTCCCCGCCGAACGGGAACTGGCGGAGAGCTTCGGTGTGGCTCGCTCCACGCTACGCCAGGCGCTGAAGGTGCTCGAGATCATGGGTGTGATCTCCCAGCGCGTCGGCGACGGCACCTACTTGAACCCCGCCGCTGCCTCGATTCTCGGCCAGTCCATGGAATTTCTAATCCTGCTGGACGGGATTTCCTTCCAGGAGCTGATGGAAGCCCGCCTGGTGGTGGAGCCGGAGCTAGCGGGCCGGGCGGCCCAGCGGGCGACGCCCAGTGATATCGCCGAACTCGCTCGCGTCCATCGGGCGATGCGCGAGAGCAAGCGCGACGAAGTGCGATTTGTCGAAAACGATGTGTTGTTTCATCAGACCATCTTTCGCATCGCCGGCAATCGCATTTGCAGCGTCATGTTTACGATTATCCACCAGTCTGTGCATAAATTGGTTGCGCTGACGGCGCAGATGGTCAATCCCGATCACACGTTGTCCCTGCATCGCCGCATCCTGACTGCGATTCGTAAGAATGATGCCGCGAGCGCCCGCCAACACATGATCGAGCATCTAGAGGATGTGATGAACCTGGTCAGCCAGATCGATGCCGCGCAGAATCAGTCCCGCGTGCTGAACCGCCTGAAGAAATTTTCCACGCTGCAGAACGGCGGCCCCCAGGGTCACCGCATCAAGTCCAAGCAGGTTTCCAGATAGACAACCTTTGCGGCGCGGCCCGAGAAGGCGCCTCTCTAGATATTCGAGAGATACCCGAGTTTTCCGGTGCTATCCGCGAATGTCTCGGCGGGAACCCCCATCTTGTCCATCATGGCGACGTGGAGATTCGCCAGCGGCGTCTCGGCCGGATACTTCACGTGTCTTCCCAGGTGAAACAGCCCATTACCCCGCCCCGTGGCGAGCGTCGGGACATTATCGTGATTGTGGCCCAAACTTAGACCGCTGCCGTAGGTAACCATGGCGTGGTCAAAGAGCGTGCCGTCGCCGTCCGGAGTGGTTTTCAACTTGCTCAGGAAATAGGCGAACTGCTCCATCTGGTAAGCATTGATCTTGATGCACTTTTCGATCTTCTCTAGCTCGCCGCCGTGGTGCGTGAGGCCATGGTGCGACTCAGGAATCCCGATTTCTCGGTAGTTCCGGTTGCTTTGCTCGATGGCCATCAGGAAGGTAATGATCCTGGTGGAGTCGGTCTGAAACGCCGCGATCATTAGGTCGAACATTAGCCGCGCGTGTTCGGTGTAATGCTCAGGAATGCTGGATGGCGGCGCCTCGATCGAGGGGGTGATCTGGAAGTTGTCGCGTTCAGCGCGCTGAATGCGTGTCTCGATGTCCCGGATCGCATACAGATACTCGTCGAGTTTGCGGCGGTCGTCTCCGCCCAGATCTCCCTGAAGCTTTCGGGCATCCTCAAGAACGGAATCGAGAACACTCTTGCTGTACTTCTCGAGCTTGGCCCGTTTCACCGGATCGCGCTCGGCGTCGGCAGCGCCGAACAATCGCTCAAAGACCGCGCGCGGCCGCACTTCCGGCGGATTCGGTGTGGAAGGCGTACGCCACGAGATGCTGTTGCTGTAGGCGCAGCTATACCCGTTGTCGCAGTTGCCGCCCTGAATGCCCTCTTCCCCGCCCAGCTCCAGCGAGGCAAAGCGCGTGAGGTGGCCGATTCTCTGCGCCGCGTACTGATCCGCGGAGACACCCGCCTGGATATCCTTCCCAAAGGTTTTCTTGGGATGCGCCCCCGTCAGATAACTCGCGCCGGCGCGGCCGTGATCCCCGGGGCCGTCACCGTGGGCGCGGCCGCCGTCGATCGTCAGGCCTTCCAGCATCAGGATGTCCTTCCGATGCGCGGACAGCGGCTCGAGAACGCGCGGCAGCGCGTCCGGCAGTGCGCTCACTTCAGCGTCCGCCACGGGACTCCAGGAGCCTTCCTGAATGCCGTTGGGGAAATAGACAAAAGCCATTCTCGTTGGCGCCTTGGAAGCGGCTGCCGGAGCCAAAGCCGGAACCATCGCCTCCAGCATCGGCAGCGCAATGGTCGCGCCCACGCCCTTGAGGAACATTCGTCTCGGCAGTTGCTTCTTGAAGTTCAAATTCATGGCTTTTCTCCCGCTGCTGCTCGCATCTGAAAGGGCTCGCTCTTCACGATCTCGAAAACCAGGTTCGAGAACCGGTAGTCGTTCGCTGCCGTCTGCCTCACCATGCGTTCGACCGTCGGTGCGTCGTAGCGCTCAAGCCCGCGGCCCAACGCAAAGGTCAGGAGCTTTTCCGCGAGATTGCGCGTGAAAGCCTCTTCTTGACCTTTGAGGATCTGTTTCAGATCTCTCGCTCCCCGGAACGACTTGCCGTCCGGCAGCACGCCCGACGTATCGATCGGCACTTCGCCGTCATGAGTCCGCCACGCCCCGATCGCGTCGTAGCTCTCAAGGCCGAAACCGATTGGGTCCGTCAGCATGTGGCAGCCCGAACAGTTCGGGTCGCTGCGATGCTGCTCCAGACGCTCCCGCAGCGAGACCGTTGTGCCGACCTTCGATTCGTCGAGAACGGGTACGTCCGGTGGCGGGGGCGGCGGCGCCGACCCCAGAAGATTCTCCAGCACCCACTTGCCACGCACCGGAATCGACGTGCGGGTGGGATACGAAGAAACGGTCAGAATCGCGGCCTGCGTCAACAACCCGCTGCGCTGCTCGCCGTCTAGCTCAACACGCCGGAATTTTTCGCCCGTGACACCCGAGATGCCGTAGTGCCGCGCCAGGATCCCGTTCAAATAGGTGAAGGGCGCGTCGATGAAATCCAGGATGCTGCGGTCCTCACGGATGATCGCTTCGACGAACAAGCTGGTCTCGCGCCTCATTGCGTCCAGCAGTTCGTCGTCGACCGTCGGAAAGCGCGCGCCGTCGGGCTTGGTGCGGCCCAGGTTGCGAAGCTGCAGCCACTGCGCGGCGAAATTATCCACCAGGTTCCTGGCCTTCGCATCAGCCATCATGCGGCGTACCTGGCCCTCCAGAACGCCCGGCTTCCGCAGGTTCCCGGCGTCCGCCGCGCGGAAAAGTTCCTCGTCCGGCATGCTGGACCACAGGAAATAGGAAAGGCGCGAGGCCAGCTCGTGCTCGCTGATTGGATGAGCCGCCCCGCCCGCACCCGTCCCAGGATCACGCTCGATCTTGAAAAGAAAATGCGGCGAGGCCAGAATCGCCTCCACCGCCAATCGAACACCTTCCTCGAAAGAATCCCCTTCGCGTTGCGCCAGCGCAACAAGGCGAAGTTTCTCGTCGACTTCGGCGGCCGTCACCGGCCGGCGATAGGCGCGCCGCGCAAGATTCGATACGATCATCCGGCCACACGAAGCTTCATGCGCGCCGCGCTCGTGGCCGCAAATGAAAAGCTTGCGATAACTCGCCGGCGGCTCCGTGCTTGGATTGAAGGGACCCGCCACGTCCAGGTAATCCGCGAACACTTTGCGCCGCAGGTCGGAGTTGAGGTGCTTCCGCGGGTCGTCGATATCCGCCAGTTCCGGAAACGACACCCTCAGGAAATGCTCGCCCGCCTTGACAGGAACCTTTGCTACGAACTCACCGCGGGCGTATCCAAAAGTAGTGGTCCCTTCGATTACGTCCTGCAAAATCGGCTCTCCGTCCAGCGTGAGCACGAGCTTCAGCGGTTCCGCCGCGTCCCTTGCTCTCTGCTCTGCCGCGGCCGCCTCCTCGGGCGTGGGCCGCAGCCGTCTTCGCCGCCGCTCCGCCCTCTCCTCTGGCGTAAGGGTCGCCAGGTTCCTCGGCCGGTCGGCGTTTTCGTCACCGCGAAGGTTCATCACCCGGAAGCGGATCTCGTACTCGGCATCCACGGGGAAAACGAACGATCCGTAGAGATTCCCGCGCATCGCATAGGGGAGATAGTTCGAACCGGAAACCTCACCGATGTCGTACGACCGCTTGGCCATCAGGTGAGTAAGAAGAATCGGTTTGTCAGGGAAAGTCTCGCCATGGACGGCCAGCCTTGAGGCTGTCCGGGCCGCGGCCAGGTACTTCTCCATCAACATCGGGGAGATCGTCAAAACATCCGCGATGTTGTCGAATCCATAACCCGAGTCGTCAACCGGAAAATCGTCAGCCGGCCGGTAGGCGACAGCCAGCAGATCGCGGATGGTGTTGTTGTATTCCACCCGATTCAGCCGCCGTGCCATGACCCTGCCTGGATTGGCAACGCTCGTAAAGCCGGATCGAGCCAGAAAATCCCCGATCCACTCGGTAACGGCCCCAACCTCGATCTTGCTGGGCGCGGGTAGACCCGGCGGCGGCATCTTCCCCGTCGTCACCTTCTCCCGTACCTTATCCCAAATTTCCGGATGCTCCACAGCCGAGGCTTCGTCTCTGTAGGACGCCAGGTCCAAGCTCGCCGTCTTGAGCTTCTCGTTGTGGCAGGCGAAACAGTGTTTCGCAAGGAAAGGCTGAACACTTCTCTGAAAGGAATCCGCAGAAGTGGCGTTGGAAGCCGGGGACTGCGCGGGAAGACTCTGCATCCAGGCCCAAAACCCTACGACCGCCAGGGGCGCCAGCCTGGAGAGCCAATTACGCTTCATAGTAAGTCCAAGACGGACCGCGAGATAGGTTTTGTTACAGGTCCCACCCCTTCTTGGGGCTTCCGGGGACACAACGACCCGTCATACCGGCCTCGGGGACCGGCACCCTTTCGATGATATATCATTGGCAGTACCTTCGTGAAGGGTTTCGGGCGGAAAATGGCTTCCGGGAACTTGTGCGAATCCCCGGAAAAGCTCCGCTGGCCGCGGCTCGCCAACCTCTTCGAGAACCGCGAGAAGGCGTAGAAGGCCGGAGACCTTCGGATCAAAGGGGAGAGGTCGGCGGTAGCCTGGCTCATCGGCCGAAATGGTCCGTCCAATACGCCCCGTACCCCCATGCATCTGCCGCTGGCAGATACTCCGCCAAACAGCCAAATCCTACGGCGCCACGCACTCGAAGTTTCCGGCTTCATCGGTGCTCCCGCTGCCCTTGTACTTTGCGACCTTGGGGAAAACGCAAAGGGGCCTGGTGCGCTCTACTTCGGTCGCCGAGTTCGACCCGGATTTGTACTTCGTCGCGATGATTTCCTCGGGCGCAATCCCTTGCTCCACCCATCGTTCCAACGCCGACGCAATGTTCGTGCGCGCGTCGCCTTTCGCGACCCCGCCCTGCCCAAACACATTCGGCCCCGAACCTCCACCACAGTGCTGCATTCCCGGAACCATGTACAGGCGTACGAAATCCGCGCTCTCTGCCGGTCCCATCTTCTTGACCACGCTCTGGTAGTAATCGACTGCATTCTGCCCCGGTATCGCAGCATCACTCCAGCCGTGATACAGGATGAGCTTTCCGCCCCTCGCCTTGAACCTACTCAGGTCCGGGTCGGTCGCGTTAAGCGTGCCTGCTGCTTTTTTCAAGGTGACCGGAACATCACGATCCACGTTGAACGTCTTGTAATCCCACGTTCGGTCGCTGAAGATCATGTTCCTGTAGAAACCGGTCCCGAATGCGAACAGCAGGTTCTTCTCCGGGGCATCCCCCGTGATCCACGGGCCCCAGCCGCCCTGCTCCGCCTCTCCGCCCGGAGCATAACCGGGGAAAATTGGCTTTCCGTTCCCGTCCCGCATGCCGCCGTAAACCTTCCTGAGTGCCGTGACCTGAGGCCGGCTGAGGCAACCGTCAGATTCGGCGCCCTTGCAGAGCAGCACGGCCGGATCAAAGCCGCAGGCAGCAGGGTTCTCGAGCACACCGTCCATTACGCCATCCTGGCCGTCGCACGCCTCCCGCGCCGCGGCCTGAATCGCCGGCAGCTTCGTCGCCGCAATGTAGCTCTGGCCCACGGTTGCCTGCAAGTTGGTAATGGCTGTCGCGAGCAGGTGGGTCCAGTAGTTTGCGGGCGCGCCCGCGATGATGCCGTCGTAGTCGGCCGGATACCGCTGCGCTTCCATCAACGCCTGCCGGCCCCCGTTCGAGCACGAGCTGAAGTACGACCGCTGCGGCCCGGAACCATAGAACGATTCGACAACCGCCTTCCCCTTCACCGTCATCTCATGAATCGCGCGATGCCCGAAATCGGTGATCCTCTCGGGATGGTCCAGCGCCCAATCGGCGTCGGTGCCGCCCGCCTGATGGCCGGTATCCGTAGAGGCGGCGGCATACCCGTTCCTTACCGCATCGGCCAGGCCGCCGAAGCTGATCGCCCCCGCGAACCCGCCGTTCCCGATCCCCTGAAACTTCCCGTTCCAGCCCTGCGACGGCATCCAGACTTCGAACTGGATGTGAGAGTCGCTTGACGGTTTGATCACGCCCGCCACGCGGCAAAATTCCGGCAGCCTCGTGATCGCGGCGCCCACCGGAGGCGTGAACGTCCCGCTGGAGACGGCCTGTGCTGTTGTGATCGTTGTCGCGGGAAGCGACAGTTTGGTGAGTCCCTCACAGTCCGCCGCCATCGCCGGCACGGCCAGCAGCAGGAAGAGACCCGCTAACTGCCCAAAAGATCGACATCCCATGAGATGTGCCCCTCCTTCGCCGTTCCGCCGCTGCGGACGGGTGCTTCGAGAACGATGAACTACGGTAGGTGACCGGCGCCTACGACATCGGCGTGTCGGCGCTGGGACCGTAAATGCCGGGAACCTTGCCGCCCATCGCGCGCAGGTAGGCGCTGAGTTGGCCGCGGTGGTGAACCGAGTGTTTCACTGCCAGCGAAAGGAAATTGACCGCCGGCAATTGCATGAATCCCATCATGTCGATGTCGCGCGCCAGGTCTTCGCCCGAAAGAGCCTTCACCCTCTCCAGGGCCTTAGGAATCCGTTCGTTGTACCGGGCGATAGCGTCCTGAGGATTCATGATCCCGCAGGCGTCCGAGTCGTCGGGCGGCGGAACGAATTTCCCATCGGCAACGGACGTAAGCAGCCACTCGTCTTCCAGCGTGATGTGTCGCAGCAGCCCGAGCGCTGTCTTGGACTTGTCGTCGGGCTTATAGTCGAGCCTTGCCTCCGGAACAGCGCCGAATACACCCGTGGTTGCCGATGCCTCCCCCGCCATCTCGGCGAGTAGAAATTGGGCGACGGCCTTCGCTTCTGTTGGATTCATCCCTTCTTGCCTCCTGAGTCAGTGTAGTACTCGTTTCGTCGATCTTCGCGACGATCATACCATCCTGAACGCCGCCGCTGGGCCGTCAGCCGAGATCCATCCACCTGCTTCACGGCGCAACATTTCCTTGCACCTCGGGTTTTAACAGTGCAGAGAACAAACGGAGACGCTCATGTCGTTTTCTACAGCCACATTGTTGCTAGGCGCCCTGGGTTTGCTGTTCGGACAAAGAAGGTCCAGCGCTCTCGCGGGCCTTTTTCTCGTCGGCATCGGTGCCTGGATGGGAGGCTACTTCTAACCCAAGCTTGAGTTTGATCCGCGGCCTGCGTAGCCGGGCGTTGGGTCGCCCGTGCGTCAGCTTACCGCTTCAGCGTGATGAGCCTGTCCTCTTTCGGGAACGTCTCGATCACAATATCCTTGTAGAGGACTTCCTGCGGACCTTGCCAGGAGTGCAGTTGAACGCCGATCGGCCCTTCCTTGATACGGCTGGGGTCTGGCTCGCGCCACTCCATAACCTGCACGCCGTTGAACGCGGCGCGCACGCGGTTACCCTGCGCCAGAATTTCGACGTCCACCCATTCGTGCTGGCTCGTAACTTTCTGCGTGGTCGGCCTATACACGCGGAGGCCTTTGCCGTCGTTGTAGTCCCACATGCTGGGGTTCGGGAAGATCACCAGCGGCCCGCGCGTGTACCATTTATTCTCGCCTCGCTCGGCGATTTCCCCCCAGAAGCAGACGCCGGCGTGGTTCTCCGATTCCACCATCTTCGATGACAGGGTGAGCCGGAAATCGGAATACCTCTCTTTGGTGAAGAGGAAACTCGTCGGCACCCTGTCGTGGAATTTGCCCACGATGGCGCCATCCGCAACCGACCAGCAATCGGGATTGCCCTGCCAGCCGTCGAGTGTCTTGCCGTCAAAGAGGGTCTTCGTCACGCTCTTGCCGTTGCGGGGCGGCACAAGCGTAATCCCTTCCAACTCCGCCAACGTAAAGGGCGGGGTGCGCGGGCGCGGGGCCTCGGGCGTCCCCTGCTGGCTCCAGAGCAGGCCCGCCGCCGTACCTAGCCCGGCCAGGGCCCCGATCAATCCGAACAGCGTCCCTCTTTTCATAGCCGGTAGCCTATCACACCAGGTATCACCGCAAATGACCCATCCGGCCGGCATTGTAGTCATTCACGGCTTGTTCCAACTCTTCCTGCGTGTTCATGACGAAGGGGCCATAGCTGGCCACCGGCTCGCCAATGGGCTTGCCGCTCAAAACGAGGAGCGTGGACTCTTCTCTGGCATCCAGCGAGACTCGCTCTCCCGAGGCGCTCAGCAGCGCAAGTTTCGCCTCGCCTTTCAGTTCATGGGACGAGTCCAAACCAACGTTTCCCTTGAGAAGAACAACCGCCGTATTGTGGCCTTCCGGCAGGTTCAGCTCCGCCTGCTGTCCGGCGTTCAGCCGCACATCGACGACATTGATCGGCGTGAACGTCTTCGCCGGTCCTTTCTGACCATCCAACTCGCCGGCGATCACGCGGGCGTACCCGTCTTGACCCAATGCCACGACCGGGATCTGCTCCTTGGTAATGGCCTGATAGCGAGGCGGAGACATCTTGTGAGCCTTCGGCAGATTCACCCAGAGCTGAACCATCTCGAACACGCCGCCTTGTTTGGTGAACTCACGTTCGTGCTTCTCCTCGTGAACGACACCCGATGCTGCGGTCATCCACTGCACGTCGCCGGGCCGAATCGTTCCGGAATTTCCACCCGAATCTCGATGATCCACCGCCCCCTGATAGGCGATCGTCACGGTCTCGAAGCCCCGGTGGGGATGCTCCCCCACTCCGAGAGGCCGCTCCGACGGCGCGACTTTGGTTGGTCCGGCATAGTCCAGCATGAGAAACGGGTCGATCTCGCGGCTCACTCCGTTGGAAGGAAACAAATTCCGCACGTGAAAGCCATCGCCAACCCAGTGGGTCGATCCGCTCCCGAAGATGCCAACTACATTCTTGTTTTTCATTGCCGACTCCTTTTTGCTTTGAGAACGTCCAATGCCGCTTTGCCTGCTTTCTTGCCCAGCAGCCCTTCGGCGCCTCGCCCCAACTTGCGCAGCAGATCGAGAAGCGCGGTCCGCTCTTTCGCCGTCAAACCGCCCACCGCCCGTTCCATCGCGTGCGCGTGGCGGGCAAACATCTTACCGATGAGTTGGCGGCCGCCGGTTGTCAGGTGAACGACACGGGTCCGCCGGTCCGTTGCGTCGCTTTCACGATTGACGAGGCCGCGTTTCTCCAGCCGGTCAACCGCCGCTGTCATCGAGCCGCTCGTCAGCAGCACTTTCGCTCCCAGCGCGTTGACCGGCAGCGGTCCTTTGTGCAGCAGGGCTTCCAGTACGGCGAAGTCGCTCACACCAATCCCAAGGCCTTCGACGCTGCGCCGTGCAACGGCCTCGACCGTGCGGGTCGCTTTCCATAGAACCAACCAGACGTGTGTCCCGCTGGTTGCCTGGGAACGAGACCGAGCTTGTTTTGTCTTTGGCATTGTCTTGGTATAAAGATGCTTGATATCGAGGAAAGTTGCAAGACCGGCGCCTGTCCGTGGGCGGCACACTGCTGAGTGCGCCGCGTCGCGACTCGTTAGCCGAAGCACCGGCCAACAAGAGCGAAACGCAGGGCGGGGATACAACTCAACGTTCCATTACGCCGGATCACTTCACCTAACCCTTTGATTTAAAAGCATCAACCGCTGCAAGAGCCGTCTAGGTCCCCTGCCCTGCTGTATTATCGAAGCGGACCTATGGCCACTCACCTTTCGCACCTGGTTTCATCGCGCGCCCAGGTTCTGCGGCCCCACGCGGTCAAGTGGAAAACGCAGAAAACCACCAAAAGAAAAAATAGCGAAACGAAGCCAAGTGCCCGTTTGTTTGCAACACGCGGATCCAAAAACGAACCCAATCGAACCCAATTTTTTGGCTTTTCAAAGGGTGTTCACAGAAGGCTGCGCTCGGGCGCGGATGAGGTCTGGGATGCTGCCGTCAGAGAGATCCCCCGGCAGGTGCTCAGCCCCTGGAAATCAGATCTTACAAGATGGGGAGAATAGGGGCAGCCCCAGGCGCCGCGGAGACGCTGTTGGACTGCCCCCTGGTTTTTTCCTGTCGGCGATCTCGCGTGACAATCGGTCAAGACATCTTCAGCCGGCAGATCAAGCCTACGTCATCGCAGTACCACAGCCAGCCGTCGCGGATCGACATGCCGTGCGGCAGCGGATCTTTTTCGCCAAGCTGGATCTTCTCCAACACCTTGCCGGTTTCCGTGTCGTGCTTGAAGAAGGCGTTCCAGTTGGAATCGGTCACCCAGAGATAGCGGCCTTCCCAGCCTATGCCGTGGGGACGGTTGCCGCTGGTGGGAAACCGGGATTCCACCTGCCAGGTCTTGGGATCGACACAGAACACCATGCGCGCGGGGGGTACGGCCATCCAGAGTTTGCCGTCTCGCATTTCCTGGCCGTGCGCGCCCGTCCCGGCCGCGCGCGCGCCCAACGTTTGCCCGGCCTGGAAGCCGCCGACCTGCGATGGATCGCGCTGTGCCGGCGCTTGCGCCTGGCTGGGCCTTGCCGGCCGGGGCTGACGCATCTCTTCAGGCACGGGGCTCGACCGTCCCGGCGGGTCGCCCGGCATCGAATAGATGACTCCGGCGCCGGGTGTGAAATGCTCCTCGAGGGTTTTGCCCGTCATCGCGTCGGAGCGAATGATCGCGCGATTGTAAGTGGAGCCGATCCACAGGGTGCCGTTGTCGTAGGTGATGCCGCTTGAGCGGTCCGTCCCCGTTTCGAATTCGCGGATGACTCTGCCGTCGGCATAGCTGACCAGAGATGCCTTGTTTTCCGGTCCCTGATCCATGACCCAAAGCCCCTCATCCGTGCATTGCAGCCCGTTGGGCTGTGGACCAGGGGATTTGAAAACAATCTCGACCCTGCCCACTTTGCGGGTGGGAATCTTGTTGATGTCAGCCGACCCGCCAAGGGATCCAAAGGCCGGAGTCGCGGCGGCCGCCGCGGCAGCAACAAAAAAGTCTCTGCGTTTCATAAGGGTTCTCCAGAGTTTGCCCTCGCTCCAACAGGGAAGGCATCTTCAATCTGACAGTGTCTTAGAGCGCGATTGGAACCAGAGCCGTTTCGGTTCCTCGATCCACGGAATCTTGAGCCCGCCGGCCGAAGGATAGTATACGCCTTCTCCGGGGCAAGTTCGTGGCGTTGTCGCCCCAGCGTACATCCTTCTCCAAAGATTCGTTCGGATTGTCACCCGTGTGATATGATCTTCGGGCATCAGGACAGGGGGGATCGGGTATGCACCGGTCAACAATCGCGGCTCGATTGCTCTTTTCAGCGGCCCTCGGCACGCTGGCCGCCGCTGTTGCCGCTGCCCAGCAGGCGGCCGGCGCCTTCACGACCGCCCAGGCTCAAGCGGGGCTCGCTATCTACAATCAGAGCTGTTCCGCGTGCCACGGCGTTAGCCTACAGGGATCGGGCGATTCGCCGGCGCTCACCGGGGGCACCTTCATGCTCAAGTGGGGACCGAAGATGGTCAGCGAACTCTTCGGCGTGATCCTCCAGACGATGCCCCCCACAAACCCGGGTTCGCTCGATGAGGCATCCACTCTGAACCTGACCGCGTACATCCTGCAGCGCAACGGCGCCCAGCCGGGCGCGCAAGAACTAACCTCTGGTGCAACGGTTCTGATCAGCTCCATAGCGGTCGCCGCCCCAGGTTCGTCCAACCCGGCAGCCGCGGGTGAGGAGGCGGCCGAGATAAGTCTGCCCGTGCTCGGAGCAGGTACTACAGCCGGCCGAAGCCGTGGCGGCGCCTCCGCGAAACGCGGCGTCAGTGTTGCGGGCCAGGTCAAGAACTACGTCCCAGTAACGCCCGAGATGCTCCGGAACCCGCCCGCGGAAGATTGGCTCATCTTCGGCCGCAATTATCAGCGGCACAGCTACAGCCCGCTCAACCAAATCACGCGCGACAACGTCAAAGAGCTGCGGCTGAAGTGGGTATGGTCCATGAACGACTCGGGGGCCAACCAGACGACACCCATCGCCCACAACGGAGTCATCTACCTGGCCAGCCCGAGCAACATCGTCCAGGCGCTCGATGCAAAGACGGGCGACCTGATTTGGGAAACACGTGTCGGCCCCAACCAGGCGCCGGGATACGGCGGCATTCGTAGCATCGCCATCGCCGGGGACAAGGTGTTTCTGCCGGCGAGCAACGCCCACATGGTGGCGCTCGACGCCCGTAATGGTGAGATTCTTTGGGACACTCCGGCATCGGACAACCCGCATCCTTCGACCAGCGGCACGATCGTCATTGGCGACAAGGTGCTGATGGGTTTGACCGGCTGTGGACGGTTCGACGGCGAAGGCTGCTACATCTCCGCGTTCGACATCCACTCCGGCGAGCGCGCCTGGCGATTCTACACGATCCCACGTGAAGGACAGCCCGGAAGCGAAACCTGGGGCAACCTGCCGATGAACAACCGGGCCGGCGCGGAGACCTGGCTGGCGGGCAGCTACGATCCTGATCTTGACATTACATATTGGGGTGTCGCGCAGTCGAAACCGTGGAATTTCCTCAGCCGCAGGTTGTCCGTGTTCGACAAGACGCTCTACGCCAATTCCACCGTTGCGCTGAAGCCGAAGACGGGCGAGCTGGTTTGGCACTTCCAGCATGCGCCGGGCGAGTCGTTCGACCTCGACGAAGTCTTCGAACGCGTGCTCGTCGATATCGGTGACCAGAAAGTGGCCTTCAGCGCCGGTAAAGCGGGCGTTCTGTGGAAGGTGGACCGCAGAACCGGGCAATACCTCGGGCACAGGGAGATGGTCGCGCAGAACGTGTGGAGCTACATCGATTCCAAAACCGGGGAGCCGAGGTATCGCGCCGACATTCTCGAGATGGAGCTGAACAAGCCGATCAATATCTGCCCGAGCACCGAAGGCGGAAAGAACTGGCAGGCGATGAGCTACCACCAGCCGACGGAACTATTGATCGCACCTCTCAGCCAGTCGTGCATGGACTTCACCGCGCGCGAAGTGGACTTCGGCCCCACGGGCGGCGGCGCGGGCGGAGACCGCAAATTCCTGCCGATGCCCGGAACCGACGGCAAAATCGGCAAGCTCGCAGCCTACGACGTGAAAACGATGAACGAAGTCTGGAAATACGAGCAGCGCGCGCCGTTCCTGACGGCGGCGCTTTCCACCGCGGGCGGCTGGGTGCTCGTCGGAGATATCAACCGCGGCGTGCACATTCTCGATGTGAAAACCGGCGAGATGTTATGGGAAACGCGCCTGGGCACCTCGGTGCAGGGTTTCCCCATCACCTACGGCGTCGACGGAAAACAGTACATCGCCGTGATGACCGGACTCGGCGGCGGCAGCCCGCGCAATGTCCCGGCCGTCATCGCGCCCGACATCAAGATCCCCCAAAGTGGACAAGCGTTGTACGTGTTTGCGTTGCCGTAGCGACTACAAACTACTTCGACTTAGGCAGAGCAAACGCGATGTAGCCCTTAGAATCCTCCGGCGGGTGGACGCCGCCCGGCGCTAGGCGGCCGCCTTCAGGAAAGGGATTCCCCCCGGAGACCGCAATAAGAATATGCTGGCGCCCGTTCACTTCGTAGACCGCCGGCACGCCTTGAGAGCCGTTCGGCAAATCCTTGGTAGTGATCACCTTGCCGGTTTCCTTATCCAATGCGTAGAGCTTGGAATCATTGCCTGCAAAAAGGACCAGACCCCCGGCCGTGATCACGGCTCCACTCTTTGGAAACGCGTTTCCCCGCAGAGTGTCGCTCGGTCCGGCTTGCGGCAGATCCCCGTAGGGCGTCTGCCATTTGATCTTGCCGGTATTGAGATCGTACGCGGTGATGGTGCTCCATGGAGGCGTGATCACGTACGGTTCGTTGCCATAGCCTGTTTTGTATCGTGAAGGCGGGGGTGTCACATCCGGAGGATACGGCGGCTCCATGCGCGACAGAGCGAACGCCATCATCGACGCCGAAGGCGCTGATCCGGGCGGCGCCTCTGCCGGCTTTGCTAGAAACGCCAAAAGGCTGCTCATCATTTGATCGGACATGGCTGCAAACGGCGGCATCCCGGTCTTCCCTTCGACGATGACCTTGCGGGTGGCTTCGGCGCCTAGACGTTCGAAGGAGCCGTCGATCGCCGGGCCCCGATCTCCCTTCAACTCGGGCCCATGGCATAGTTGGCAGTTCTGTTCGTAGACGGCTCGGCCGATTCGCTCCGGTGTCGGGAACCCCGAAAATCCCTGTCTAGCTTCGGCCCGTGGTCTCGAAGGAATCAATCCGCCCCTGTTCGATGCCGTAGACTCGCCCTCGGGCACCAGTTTGGTAATCGACGGCATGTCGCGAGACACGATGTAAACATATCCATTCGCCGGATCAGCCGCGGTGCCGAAGAAGATCGCGCCGCCATTCACGCTCGGCATCTGGATCGTATCGGTCAGAGCATGGGGCGTATAGAAACCCGTGCGCGCATTCGACAGCCGTTCCGTCCACCAGACCTTCTCCTCCGGAGTCATGAAACCGTCGTACATGTCTTTCACGGTCATGGTCTGGCGCGCGAATGGAGGAGGCGCGGTGGGGAACGGTTGTGTCGGTGAAAGAACCTCACCAGGCACGTCCGACTGCGGCACCTCACGCTCCTCGATGGGCCAAAGTGGTTCACCCGTCACGCGATCGAACACGAACAGGAAACCGTTCTTCGACGCGAGCGCCACCGCATCCACGGTTTCGCCGTCATGCTTGACCGTGATCAGCTGTGGCGCTGCATCCGGATCGAAATCCCAAATGTCGTGGTGAGTCGTCTGGTAGTGCCAGAGCTTCTTCCCCGTGCGTGCGTCCAGAGCCAATATGCAATTGGCGTACAGGTTGTCCCCTGCTCGATCGCCACCGTAGAGTTCATATTTGGCGGATGCGGTGGGAAAGTAGGCAATCCCTCGCTCTTCATCAATACTGAATTCGCCCCACACATCGACACCGCCCATGTATTTGTAGGCCTCCTTGGGCCAAGTGTCGTATCCAAATTCGCCGGGGCGTGGAATCGTGTGGAAGACCCAAACGAGCTTGCCGCTCACGGCGTCAAAGGCACGAATGTCGCCCGGAGGCGCAAGGTAACCTTCCCCGGTCGCGCTACCTAGGATGATGAGGTTCTCAAAGGTTCGCCCCGGCGTCCTCGATGCCAAGGGAAAAGGCGCCCGGTCGATACCGATCTTCAGATCCAACTTTCCGTGATCGGCGAAGGATTCGACCAGTTTGCCGGTTCGTGCATCGATCGCATGCAGGAAGCCTCCCTCGGTCACGAAGATTCGCCGGTCCTTGCCGTCCTTACTCTCCCAATAGTTGGCCCCCCGCTGGCCAGTGATTCCACGGAATCGCCCGCCACCGGCTGATTGAAAGGAATGCACCCAAAGTTCTTTCCCGGTCGCCCCATCCAGCGCCACCAGCGAGCCTTCCTTGGCTGCAACATAAGCGACGTTGTCGACAACAAAAGGGCTAAACGTATAGGTTGAATCATCGCCAGTGAGATAGTGCCAGGCAACTTCCAACTTGTCGACGTTCCCCGTATTGATTTGCTTGAGAGCAGAATAGTGCGAGCTGTCGGAACCACCCAGATAGTCACGCCAGGTGGTACGCGCCTGCTGCGCGGACGAAATGCCGACAGCCACCGTAAAGAACGCAATGGCGGTGCAGAGCCTTTGTATGGAAACCCGTTTCATTCGCTTGCCTCTTCCATGACTTAGTTTGAACTGCGCGTGGACCCTGCCGCAGCAGGCATCTGATTCCAAAAAACAAACGTGCCCTTGACACAGGAGATCACAACATCCGGCGAGCGGTCCCCGTTGAGGTCGGTCACCGTGAACTGCGACCCTACTCCCGAACGGTTATGGATTAGTTCGGGAACAAATTCCGCTCCGCCTTCCGCTTTCGGATTCCGCACGGTCTTATACCAATAAACAACTGCCGGGCCATACGGATCGGGATCGATATGGCTCTCCAAATGGGAATACAGCCTCTTGCCCACAATCATGTCCGTTACGCCGTCGCCATCCATATCCGCGAACGCTGCGCCATGGATCTCGGAAAAGGCCACGTCCCCGGCGTTGCTCGAGGCCAAATCTCCCATGATGTCGTGTTGCACGAAGGAAATATTGCCTTGCGGGTCACGCTTCTGCTCAAACCAGGCGAGACCCCAACCATGAGCGGCGAGGGAGGTCACGACGTCGCTCCGCCCATCGCCGTTCACATCGTAAACACCCATTTCCGCTCCGCCCCTGCCGAATTCGGCCGGGTGGTACTTCCACAGCGAATCACCGGCCCCAGCGGCAGGTTGCTCCCACCATCCGCGGCTGTTGACTACGTCCATGCGGCCATCACCGTTAATGTCGCCAAGACCCATTCCATGAGGGGATCCCAGGCCTTTTTCGGAGATGGTATGTACTTTCCAGACCGCGGTCGGGTTTGCCGGGTCAGGCTTCGCATACGCCATCACCGCCCCTGGACCTGCAAAAAGCACTTCCGGCTTGCCGTCTCCGTCGATGTCGCCAAACACCTCGACCTCCGACGTAGCATCGGGCACCACGTTATAGCGGTCCCAGCGCCTTTTCTCGCCTTGGGGATTGACGAAGAGGTAAATGGGCCGGGAATGAACGGCGAGAATATCGTTCCAGCCGTCACCGGTAAAGTCACTTACAAAAAAGACATGACCGTCCGGAAAGTTATTGCTGGGGCTGTAGCTCCGCGCCGCAGTGAACTCGCGCCGCTCAGTGTAATCCGGTCCTACAAAATAGAACGGCCCGGCGACGACATCCGGCACGCCGTCGTTGGTTACGTCGCCGGCGGTCGCCCCCCACGAATAAAAGAAGTCGTTCAACCGCTGCATGCGGAAGTGCTCGGAAACCTTCTCCGCCGGCTCCGTCTTGCTGTTGAGATCCTTAAACGAGAGATCCTTGAACACGACTTCGCCCGGCCCGGCGGCGTGGAGCACAATAGGTCCGTAGCCCATCATGCGATCGCCGGTCGCCGTATTTCCCAGGCGCCGGCCATTGAGCGAAACCCAAACCAGGTCGGTATCGACGACTAGATCGAGTTCGTTCCAATCCCCGGGACGGATCGAAGGGGGCGGTGGGCCGCCCCGGCGGCCAGCCGGCGGACCGGCCGACGCAGCAGGTCTCTCCTCTTCTGCTTCCTGCTCTTGCAGCGTGGGAGCTGGCGCCGCATAACCGGGAATACGCGCCTGTCCGTTCGTCCATGGCCCTACCGCCATTCGCGCGAACGCGGCCCTCGAGCGGGGAAGTTCCACCCGGCTCACTTCCTTGCCATCTGCGCTCAGCGTCAGATCATAAGTGCCGATCGCATCCTCATTCAGTGAGACGTAAACTCCCTTCAGCCCACCATCGGGTGTCTTTTCGGCCCGAAGAAGCACGCCTGCGTCGCAGCCGGCCGCGCATCGGAACTCGGTGTGGAACTGCACGTCCTGATAGCTCTTGTCGAGCACCAGCCAGCCGCCCGCCGGGCTCCGAGGCTTGCCCGTAATCTTGCCGTTGTTTGCGCTCCAAACTGCCTGGCCGGTCGTTCGCAAACCGTTGAGCGAGGCCCCCCGGAACACAAGATCGGGAACAAAATCGCCCGTTGCCGCGAAGAGAAGCGAGAATAAGGAAGATGCTGCGAGGAGCGTTGTACCTAGCGTTCTCTTGGACATGATCTGCTCCCTCCAACCAGCCTGCGGCCCGGATCAGCCCAGCGAGTGCTGGCAGCCTGGCCTTGCGCAGGACGAAATCCGCATTGCACGTGTGAACTGTTCATTATAGTCGCACGACCAGAGGATTGGACCAAGTCCCGTCCATACCCGTCCGGCCGGAGCCTCGGATGTTGGCAAGGGATTAGCAGGTCTGGCTTCGCCACCTTCTCTCGGTCCACCGTCCGATTCATAACCTGTTTTGGGGAGGACGGCCGCCCATCTTCAACTCGATAGTTCAGACGAGCGAAAGGAGGAGATACGATCACTTGTTTCCCTCAGCAGTCGGGGTTACTCTGAGAAAATATGGAACGAGCGGTACCCATTCTCCCGGCCGATGACTTGGCAGCCGCGAAGGCGTTCTACGTCGACGGGCTCGGCTTTCGCGTGACATTTGAGGCGTCCGAGAACGGTCGGTCAGGACTACTCGGCCTTGAGCGCGGCACAATCCAACTGACTCTCGATAGTCCAATGGCGGGTCATGGCCGAGAGGCCTGCGTATCGCTCCTTGTGGATGACGCTGATGAGTATTACCGCGAGTGGAGCCCACGGGTGACCGTTCTTCGAGCACCGCGAAACGAGGAGTGGGGCGCACGAACATTCGATCTGCTCGACCCATCCGGCAACACCATCTTCGTCATCGGTCCAGTCAGCGGGAAGAATCAGGAGACTTGATACGCGGTTGTGAAAGCCCTGAATTGCCGCGCCGCGAACCCGTTCCACTTCTCGCACTGGGTCAACCAAGCGAGCATGTTCGCATTCGTCGCTGCTCCGGTAACTCCTCAAGAAAAGAAGCGCGAATCCTCACAGCCTCAGACGCGCTAAGCGACTTCCGGGCAGCGCTCCGTTGCGCGCGGTGTCTCCAAGTTCTTTCAAGACCGGATCGAGCGGTTTCGTGGATGCTACTCTCCTGAGCTTACGCTAAGCGCGATGACACGTTTAACCACTGCCTGTTTGTGGCTCCTTGTGGGGCCGACCGCGCGCGCCCCCGCGCAAGGGCAGCAGGCTGGCAGGCCGCAGTGGAGGCTCTGCCGGTGTGGGTGGGAGAGGGAGCGGCTGTGACTCCCCGCTCCGGGCCCTTGCTAGGAGGTCCCGGTTCGCCAGGGGAAGCAATCTACCCGCGCGAACGGCCGATCCTTCACCGGTTGAGCTTTTCCACGCGAAACATCGGCTTATCTTTCTCGGCGGGGTCCATGACGAACTCCTGTGTGGTCTTCGCCGGGTCATAGTCGCGCCACAGCCAGATCATTTCTTCAGCCAGTTCCGCATGGCCGCCGTTGCGCGAGTGACTGCCGTTGCCGAAGACGAAGTGAAAATCGTATTCGCGCATCTTGAGCGAGTTGGCCATGGCAATGTTCTGCATGGGCCAGCTGCCGTGGTTGTTCTCCAGGTCAAGCGCGCCGTCCTGCAGCCAGACCCGGATGTTGCGCTTGGGCTGCTTGCGGATGGCGAAGGGGTAAATGTTGCCGCCATCCAGTTGACCCGGCTGCCACTGGATCGAGGTGAAGCTCCCGATGCGGCTCAGCACTCTAGCGAACGACTCCGGCTTGAACCAGGCAGCGTTGAAGGCGCAGATGCCGCCCGACGAATCGCCGGCGATGGCCCGTGAGTAGCCGTCCTGGCGGAGGTTGTACTTCCTGCCGACTTCCGGCAGCACTTCTTCCAGCAGGAAGCGCGCGTAGGTGTCGTTGACCGTGTCGTATTCGACGCTGCGCATGCGGCGGTCGCCGGTCATTCCCGGTGAAATTAAAACTTGAATAATAACCGGGATCTTCTTCTCGTGAGTGAGATTATCAAACACAATCTGCGCCCGCGATGGCAGCTCGCGGTTCACCAGCACTTCGCCGTCCTGCCAGATCATCACGGCCGCAGGAGTCGCCGGGTCATACTGCGCCGGAGCATACACCCAGTAGTTCGAGGTCATGCCTTCGTAGATCTTGCTGGTATGAACGTGGGGCCCGTCGAGCTTCCCTTTGGGAACGCCCGCCTTCTCGTAGGAGTGCGCGGTGAAAGCGGGGATATCGTTGGCTCCTCCGAAGCGGCCGCCGGCGACCACGTAGTGGAAGTTGTGCGTGCGGCCGGTGGCGAGGTTCGCGGTGGCATGCCAATAGCCGGCCTTGCCCTTTGACATCTTCGCGCCCGGTTCGTCGTTGATGTAGAGCGTGGGCGCGGAGTCCGCGTCCACTGCGAACAGAAAGTCGCCCATGTGCGAGGCGTAAGCATTGCCTTTCTTGATGCGGGCGTCATCGAGCAACTCGCGCAACTGCGGAGAGCCGGATTGGGCCAGCTTCAGGGCTTCGGCGTACGGAGGACCATAAGGGCCGGGAGTCTGTGCAAGAGACGTCGCAGCGAAGAGAACAACCAGTAGGGAGCGCATACCTGGAGAGGGTATCACAGGCGCGCAAGAAACCCCTGCGCGGAAGGCGCCACTGGGCTGCTACGGCTGAAGGCCGACGGAGGTTCGGCTCAAGGAGCCGCGGGTGTCCTTTGTTCCTATTCAGACCCCGGGACACCGGAGTCAGCGAGCGCACGCTGCGCCGCTGGATGATCCAGCCGAAGTTTCAATCTGAGCTGCGGCGGGCTCGCCGGCAGGCTCTCAACCGCGCCGTCGGGCGCCTGCAGCAGGTCGCCGAGCGCGCCGTCGATGCGCTCGATCAGGTCATGCGGGACGAGAAAGCCACGCCGGCTCACCGCGTCAGCGCCGCGCGGACCGCCTTGCGCTTCGCCTGCCATGGCGCGGAGATCGACGATTTCGAGGAGCGCCTCAGCGCGCTCGAAGAGTTCCGTAAGGGCGAGGAGGGCGAGGAATGACCGTTCGCTGCCGGGGCCGCCGGCTGGTCGCGCGGCTGGAACGTCTAGAGAAGTATCTCACCGGGGCCCATCCGGAGGGAATCCTGATTTATTGGGTGGATGAAGACGGTACGGAGTCTGACCACATTTTCGTTCCCCCCCCGGCCAAGAAGAGAACGCGACGCCGCGTAGAGGGAGAAGAGGACTGACGGTACCGAAAGAGCTGGCTCCGTTACGCGGCTTGCGCCAGTGATACTCCCGCAAATTCAACTGTTCCATCTTGCCGGGGCTTACAATGGAGGGCGGTGAAAGCTAAACGGCAAGCGTGGGTTTGCGGATTGCGCAATGCACATTAGTCGCGGGAGATGGCTCATTGCGGTGGCTCTGCCGCTCTGTGCCGTGCTGGTTCTTGCCTACCGGGACTTCTGGTCCCACTTGGTTCCGGGGCTTCCCGTGATGTCCGTTTCCGCGCAGAATGCGGCTTCCGTCGCGGAAGGCTTGCCCGGCGCGCAACCCTTTCCAGCCGATCTCACAGCAAGGTTGAAAGAAGCCTGGTCCCAGCGGCAACCAGGCTATCAGCCAAGAACGAAGCATTTGAACGCGGACGGCTCTCCAAAATACGCCAACCGCCTGTTTCTTGAAACCAGCCCCTACCTGCTGCAGCACGCGCACAACCCGGTGAATTGGTATCCCTGGGGCGACGAAGCGTTTGCCGCGGCCCGGCGGCTGAATCGGCCCGTGCTGTTGAGCGTCGGCTACTCGACCTGCCATTGGTGCCACGTGATGGAGGAGGAGTCCTTTGACGATGAGGAGATCGCTCAGTTCATCAACGAGCACTACATCGCCGTCAAGGTTGACCGCGAAGTGCGCCCGGACGTCGACGCCATCTACATGAGCGCAGTGCAGGCCCTGACGGGAGGAGGCGGCTGGCCGATGACCGTCTGGCTCACGCCGGACCGCAAGCCTTATTTCGGCGGCACCTACTTCCCTGCCCGCGATGGCGACCGGGGTGTTCGCTCAGGCTTTTTGACGCTGCTGCGCGACCTTGCCGCACTCTACAAGGCTGAGCCGGACCGCGTGGCGGGCCGGGCCCAGGAAATCACAGCCCGCATGGAGCAGATTCTGAAGCCGGTAGCCGGAGACAGCTCCCCTGGTGAAGAGACGATTCATCGCCTTGCTGAAAACTACAAGGCGCGCTTCGATGAAAACTACGGAGGCCTGCGGGGTGCGCCCAAGTTTCCGAGCAGCGTGTCGGTCCGTTCCCTGCTGCGCTACCACCGCCGCACAGGCGACCAGCAGGCGCTTCGCATGGCCACTCTGACTCTCGAGAAGATCTCGCAAGGTGGCATTCACGACCACGCCGGCGGCGGTTTCCATCGCTACTCAACGGACGCCCGCTGGCTCGTTCTCCACTTCGAGAAGATGCTCTATGACAACGCGCTCCTGGTGATGGATTACCTCGAAGCCTACCAGGCTTCCGGACGTCAGGATTTCGCGGATATCGCTCGGAAGACTCTGCGCTACATCGAGCGGGACATGACGTCGCCCAATGGCGCTTTTTACTCCGCCACGGACGCCGACAGCTTCAATCCCCGAGGAGAGCGGGAGGAGGGCTGGTTTTTCACCTGGACCCCTGCCGAAATAGAGCAAGTATTGGGTCACGAGCGGACGCGCATCGTCAGCGCTTACTACGGCGTGACGGAAAAGGGGAACTTCGAGGGCCGCAACATCTTGCACACGGCGAAGTCTCCGGCTGACGTGGCGAAAGCCTTGAACCTCGCCCCCGAGGTGCTGGTTTCAGCCATCGCCAGAGCCAACGAGGATCTCTATCAGGCTCGCAGGAGCCGGCCTGCGCCGCTGCGGGATGAGAAGATTCTTGTTTCGTGGAACGCGCTGATGATCTCAGCCTACGCGCGAGCTTCCTTCGTCCTGCAGGACCGCGCCTATCTCGCGAAGGCGGAGAAAGCTGCTGACTTCGTCCTGACTAATCTCCGGAAAAACGGCCGCCTGCTGCGCAGCTTCAACGCCGGGCGAGCGGAACACAACGCCTACCTCGACGACTATGCTTTCCTGACCGCCGCGTTGCTCGACCTTTATGAATCGAGCGGAGCATTGCGGTGGATGGAGGAAGCAGTCCGGTTGGATCAGGTGCTACTGGAGCACTATTGGGACCGGGACAACGGTGGCTTTTTCGCCACAAGCAACGATCACGAGCAGCTCATCGCCCGGGAGAAACCCAGTTACGATGGCGCGGAGCCTTCCGGAAACTCTGTAGCTGTGATGAATCTGCTGCGGCTGCATGAATTGACCACCGACGACCGTTACCGGCAGCGAGCAGTGCAGTGCTTTCGTGCCTTTCATCCGGTTTTTCAGCAGGCTCCCGCGGCGCTGGCGGAAATGATCCTCGCCCTCGATTTCCATCTCGACACGCCCAAGGAGATCATCATCGTCACACCCGGCGGCCGCGGCGAGGCGGAGCCCTTGCTTTCCAGGCTTCGCGGCACGTTCGTTCCCAATCGCATTCTGGCCGTCGTTTCGCACGGCGCGGAGCTGGACGCCCATGCCAAAGTGATCCCGCTCCTGGAGGGTAAACGTGCGATTGCAGGTAAACCGACCGCCTACGTCTGCGAACAGAGAGTGTGCGAATTGCCCACCAGCGACCCCGCCGTGTTCACGAAGCAGATCGCCAAGGTGAAGCTGCTGGAAGGGAGACCGTAGCCGCTCAAGGGCGCCGCAAACCGGGGGGATGATCCCATCCCGTGTGGAAGTTCTCTCGGAGCGGCTAACGCCCGATCTCTTTTTCGATGTTGGTTAACCTCGCGTCCATGACCTGCTCGACGCGTAGGAGTTTCTGGTCGAATAGACTCTCCAAATTCGCAAAACGCACATCCATATGGGCGCGCAAGTCGCTCAGCCGCGAGTTGTTGATGTGGATGCCCAACAGGACGGCGACTGTGGGCACGGAAACGCTCAGGAGGACCTGAAGGTTTTCCATGTCTCTATTGTAGTCCAGGCGTACCGGCGCGCATTCGACGGCTGGGCTTTCCCGGCCGCCTCTTGGCTATCATGGGTTTACTTTGCCTGAACATCCTATAAGCGGAGTCGCGCTGATCCTTATCATCGGCGTTGCGGCGCAGTGGATCGCTTGGCGTCTCCACCTGCCCTCGATCCTTCTATTGCTGATCGGTGGTATCGTGGCGGGGCCGGTTACGGGATACCTTGATCCCGACGCTCTCTTCGGCAGCCTCCTCTCTCCCGTAATTTCGCTCTCTGTCGCGGTGATTCTTTTTGAAGGCGGCTTGAGCCTCAGCATCCGCGAGTTGCGCGAGATCGGGGGCATCGTGCGGAATTTGGTCACACTCGGCGTCCTCATCACATGGATTATCGCCGGCGGAACGGCTTATCTCATCCTTGGCCTCGATGTTCCGCTGGCCCTACTATTCGGGGCGATCCTCGTCGTGACCGGTCCTACCGTTATTGTCCCTTTGCTGCGGCATATCCGGCCCGAGGAACGCGTTGGGAACGCTATGAAGTGGGAAGGCATCCTCAACGATCCGATCGGAGCGATCCTTGCCGTGCTCGTGTTCGAGGCCATTCTCGCGGGCAGCTTTACCGGCAGACTGGACTTTGCTGCGGTTGGGAAGTTCCTGAGTTCGGTGGGGGTCGGCACCTTGTGCGGTATCATCGGCGCCGCGCTCTTCGTGCTCCTGCTCTACTTTCATTGGGTCCCGGATTTCCTGCAGAATGCGTTCTCGCTCATGATGGTTGTCGCGACCTTCACACTCTCGAACTCGTTCAAGGCTGAGTCCGGCCTTCTGGCCGTTACGGTGATGGGCATCGCGATGGCGAACCAGAAGCGCTATCCCGTACAGCACATTATTGAGTTCAAAGAGAACCTGCGCGTGCTGATCATCGCGGGCCTTTTTATCGTGCTCGGGGCGCGCCTGAAAGTGAGCGATCTTGAAGCGATCGGACCGGCGACCTTCCTGTTCTTCGCCATTCTTGTCTTTGTCGCGCGCCCGCTAGCCGTCGAGGCCTCTACGGTCGGGTCAAAGCTGAAAAAGCAGGAGAAGCTTTTCCTCATGTGGATGGCTCCCCGGGGCATTGTCGCCGCGGCCGTCGCCTCTATCTTTGCGGCACGCCTCGTGGAGAGCGGCTATGCGCAAGCCGCCTTGCTGGTCCCTTACACGTTTTTTGTGATCATCGGAACTGTGGCCCTCTATGGCCTTACCGCTTTCCCGGTCGCGCGGGGGCTGGGCGTGGCCGAAGGAAGCCCACAGGGCGTGCTCATTGTTGGGGCGCACAGTTGGGCGAGGGAAATGGCAAAGGCCCTCAAGGCCGAAGGGTTTCGAGCGGTCTTGGTGGATAGCAATTGGGCCAATGTTCGGGAAACGCGCATGGCGGGGCTGCCCGCGTACTACGGAGGAATCGTCTCGGAATCGGTTCTCGATGAAATCGATCTCTATGGCGTCGGACGGCTTTTGGCGCTCACGCCCAACGACGAAGCAAACGCCCTGGCCGCCGTGCACTTCGGCGATGTGTTCGGCCGCAAAGAGGTTTATCAACTCACGCCCGTGCGCGGCGAGTCTGGGGACCGCAAGACTCTTTCGCCGAAACACCTTAGTGGACGCTTCCTCTTCACCAAAGAATGCACCTACAGCCATTTGTCACAGAAATTTGGGGAAGGCTATAGTTTGAAGGCGACTTCGCTGACCGACAAGTTCGACTATGCAGCGTTCAGATCGCGTTACGGAGCAGCGTCCACACCTCTTTTTGTCGTGGATACTGCAGGCAACTTGCAGGTGTTCGCACAGGACACGCAGCGCAAGCCGCGTTCGGGACAGACTCTGATCAGCTTGATACCGCCACAACCCGAAGAGCACACCGAAAAGGCCGTCTCCGAGGAGGCGCCTGTTAAAAGCTAATCCGCAATCAGAGGCGTCCCCATAGACGACCCGGGTTCAGAAGATTGTGCGGATCCAGGGAGGCTTTCAACCGCTGCATCAGGGTAAACTCCGTCCCGAGGTTGGACCAAAGTTCTAGACTCTGCTTCTGGTCAAGTGGCGAGCTTTCCACCAGGCTTCGGATTCCGGTCTTCAGGGCGCGCTCAAGAACCGTGCGAGCGGCTGCACGATCGGAGCAATAGGCATGGGCTACACCTGCACCGGCGCGCGCCAAAACCGGGAGTGGACCGTTCGCCGAGACCGACGCGTGAAACAGATCTCCGAGCCGGGAGGGCGTCGTTGACAGCCGCAACACAAAGCCCCGTTGGCCCGCCAGACGCGGTGTCAGGTCGCGGATCGCTTCCCAAACAGCCTCCGCAGCGCCATCTTGCAACACGTCAAACGAGACGCCTGCCTGTTGCGCCAGCTTCCCATATTGGCGCTCGTACCGGTCGACCGAGGGATCGTTCCCCGAGCACTCCACCACGAGCAGGTAGCCCTTGGGCAAATCTCCCGGAAGGTAGGTTGCCGCATCGGGATTCAGCAGGTCGATGGCGTTTGGCTGGAGCGCACTCTCAAGAATCGAGCGGCGAAGATCAAGAAGCTTCTGCAGCGAATCGGAGGCGGCGACGAAGGTACGCTCCGCTTCCGGCAGGGAGAACACTTTGAAGTTCAGCGTAGCTATGGCCGCGAGCGTCCCGAAGGAGCCGATCATCAACTTTGCCATATCGAGGCCGGTCACGTTCTTGACGACCATGCCCCCGGAACTCACCACGTTCCCTTCCACGGTCGCGACCTTGATGCCGATCACCATATCGCGGGCCGTCCCATAGCGGCGTCGGCGCGGTCCACTGGTGTTTGCCGCAATCACGCCGCCGATCGTGGCAGTGTCCATGAAAGGCGGGTCCAGGGGCAGCATCTGGCCGTTGGCCCGTAGCACGCCCGCAAGATCGCGGAACCTCATGCCTGCCCCTACGCTGAGGGTCAAGTCCTTGGGTTCGTAGGCGATCATTCTGTCTAGACGGCGGGTTGATAGGGTGACATCGGCGTCGGCTACGGGCCCGCCCATCGTGCGTTTCGTGAAGTTTCCGCCTATTTCGACGATTTGCCGACTCTGGCCGACGGCTCGCATCTCGCGGGCCAGATCGTCAATCGAACCTGGAACGACTTCGGTGGGCATCTACTCCATAGTAGGCGGTCCATCCGGCTAGTCGCTACAGGCCGCACTTCCGGGTTTCCGTGACGGAATGGACCCTATCGCACGGTGAATGTATAGCTCGACTGGTGAGTTTTCTCGGCGAGGCGGTCGTGCAAGAGGACAAGCAGCGTGTATTTTCCCGGCGGCACCGCGGGGTCGAGATCCAGACGCAGATTGGCGGGGAGCCAGCGGCGGGGATAAAAGGTTGCATCCTGCTCACGCTCGGGCTCGAAAGAAAGCACAACGTCCCCGTCTTCGCTCACCATGCGGACTTCGGAGGCTACGTCGAAAGAGTTGTCGTCCGCGAGGTGGTAGCCGGTGATATAGAAGTTCACCCAAACAGTGTCACCGGGTCGATACACCGCGACGGGGAGTTTTTCTCCGTCCTTGGTGCGGTGAAACGTCAAGCCCCGCACGGTGAGGCTGTCGGATCCTTCCACACGCGCGCCTCCGACATGGATGGCCACTTCTTTGGTTACTTCCTTTTCAGCCAACTCATCGGTGACGGTAAGAATGACCTTGTAGACACCCGCACCCGCGTGGGGCGGAATCATGGGAGAGTGCCGGATGATCGGCATCCACTTCTCGTCCTGCGGGGCGAGCTCGAGATCAACGCCCCCTTTTTCCGCGGTGACAAACCGTTCACCTTGGGGACCAAAGGAATCGATCCGCCAACTCACGTTCACGCGATCGTATTGGCCGCGCGTGTACCCAGCAACCTTGAAAAGCAGGAATATCTTTTCGCCGGGATAGAAGAGGCTCTCTGCGTTGACAGGATAGCCATCCTCGCTGTCGAGGATGTCCGCCGTTGCGACAGAGAGCTGCGGCTCGGGCTTCGACGCCCGCTCGGCTCTTTGGGCGAAGGCCGCAGGCGCCAGCACAAGCGCCAGCAAGAGAGCCACTGTCTCAATCGCCCGCAATCGCAACTGCTTTCGGATCATAGGCTGCCGGGACCAACAGGCTGACTTCGCCGTCACGGTATTCGTAGATTTCCCTCTGACTCTGACGCACCGCGCCGCGAACAAGTTCCTCGATTGGCAAATGCATTTCGGCGGCGTCAAGTTCGGCGCGAGTGGAAAAGATCTTCGGACTCCTAGGGAGAAACATCGGACAGCAATCGGTAAACGGCTCGCTCGAGATCTCGTACGTCCCGATTTTCTTGGCCAAGTCGAGGATCTCCTGCTTATCGTCGCCGATCAGGGGCCGGTAGAGGGGCAGTTCGGCCGCCGCCCCTACAGCTTCGAGGTTCTGCAGGGTCTGGGACGCCACCTGCGCCAGACTGTCACCCGTCACCAGGCCGTGCGCATGGTGACGGCGGGCAATCTTCTCCGAAATGCGGAGCATCATGCGCCGGTAAATCAGGATTCGATACGTATCGGGCGCCCCAGCAACAACCGCCCGCTGCACGTCCGTAAAGGGCACAAGATAAAGCCGCGACCGGCCTTGGTAGCGAGTGAGAACGCGCACCAGTTCCCTCGCGATGGGAGGGCTGTCTTCACCAGCGCGGGCCGCCGCTCCATAGAAGTGGACGAACGTCAACCGTACACCCCGCTTGATCAATTTGTAGGCCGCGACCGCGGAGTCGAAACCGCCCGAGAGGAGGCAAACAAGCTTGCCGGCTGTGCCCGTAGGCAACCCGCCCACTCCAGGGATCTTCTCGCTATAGATCAGTGCGCGGCCCGGCGTCACTTCCACGAAGCAGATGGCCTCCGGGTTCCGGAGATCCACCTTGACCGGTACGCCCGCCAAGGCTGCCTGCTCGTTAATATTGGCGCCCAGGCGACGCTCGACATCAGTTGACCGGAAGGGGAAACTCTTCTCCGATCGGCGGGCGCGAACAGCAAACGTCTGAAAAGGCCGCCGGAAAATCATCTCCGTTCCGAGGGCGACGATTGCCTCCATTGTCGGCGCCGTTTCCTGCGCGACGGCCGAGTAAGCGATGCCGGGCACTGTGCGCAGGCGTTCTGCAGCCTCCCCGACGCCCTCGGCGGCGACCGTTACAACCATGCGGTTGTTTTCGTGTTGGATGCGGTCCACCGGCAGGCCGGTCAGCGTGCTCTTCACCGCCTCCCTCAACTTCTGGACAAAGAATGCCCGGTTGCACCCTTTCAGCCAGATCTCGTGGTAATGAAGGATTAACGCCGGCATGCTCTAGAAACCACCTTCCCCAATTATAGCCGCCGGGTTCGAGGCCACCCAAAAACTCGCAAATCGCAGATGTCAACTAGATTTCCGCCTTGGACGGCCGATGAGATCAGGAAACGCGGTTTGTTCTACTCTTCTCCTTAACATCGGGGCTGTCCCAAGCGGGCGGCCCCGATCTTCTTTTGGCGACTCGACCCAAGCAGCGGTGCGGCCCAAGGGAACCTCGGGAGCCGCTACAAGGTCCCAGAAGGGTTCACGCGCTCGCCGCACGCTGCTTTTCATCTAACCGCGATTCTAGGCCCATACGGTCGAAAAGAGATTTGTGGGTCACGTCCGCTACATTCCGTTGGCGATCCTGGCGATATCGGCCGGCTCGCTGATAGCACAAGAACTGGCCCTCGGGCCGACGACCGACCGCCAGCACGCGGGTACTTCAGCATCGGGTCCGAAAGGGCCGCAAACCACACATTCGCACCGCAACCTCACACTGGAGCGGGATCTGCGCCCAGAACCGTCTGGCACGAGCCAGGCCATGCGAACATGGGCGCAGGAGGCCCGCCAAAGGCTGGCTGAAAGCCGTTCGGCCTTCCGGGCGTCGGCCGGCGTTACGCGGAGAAATTGGACTGCGGTTCGTGAAAGGGCCCGTGTGGGTATGGTCCAAACGCAGGTCCCACGGGCTACGCGCAGCAGCATTCCCCTGCCCCCGATCGCGCCTGCGGCTCCAGCAGGGATCCCACGTTTCGAGACCAAGCCAGTGACGGGCACAACATCCCTAGCCGCCACAAACTCTGCCGCGTCCAGGCGGTCCACTGCACGCGTGCCAGCCGTGGCCCGCACCGTGCCGGACATTGCCGGAAACCGCTATCCGAGGCCAACAGCAGAGCCCAGACCCAGCCCGTTTCCAACTACCGGAGAGCCGGACGCGAGCCGGTAAGCGCTTCCGATGCGCTGCGGACCCTCGGCGGACCCGCGTGTGTCTTGCTACGCGCTTGACGGGTTCTCAAACCCCTTGATCGTTACGTCCACAGGAATGCCATGCCGCACGCTTTCGGTGATCGTGCAGAAATCCTGGAAGATATCCATGCAGCGGGCAGCCTCATCGTGTTGGGCAGCCGCGATTTGCGGGGTGATTTCTACCGAAAGCCTTCCGATTCGCTGGCGGCGGTTCTCGGTGCGGATAACCTGCACCATGACCTTGGTCTCGATCCTTTCCACGTTAACTTTCGCCTTGCGCGAGCAGAACAGCATGCTGGCGCTAAGACAATTGCCCACGGCCGCCGCCAACAGCCGCCCGGCGTTGGGTCCTTTGTCGGCGCCAAGCGGAGGAGGCTCATCGAGTTCCAGGTTCGGGTGATTCTCTTTGTCGAACTTCACAAGAAACTCGAAATCCTTGATCTGCTCCAGCGAGATCGTATACTCACCGACGACGTCGGGGGTCTTGACTTGGCTTTCAGTAGACATCATTCTCCTTCAGAAGGCGTTTGCCTCTTCTCTAGTGTAAAGGGGGACCCGTGAGCGATGGCGGCCCAGGGCGCGTGTCCGAACGGGCATATTACACTAGAAAGCTACCATTGCTCATGACAGTGCCTCCTAGTTCCACTCCCGGTCTCCTCGAGGAATTCGACAAGCCTCAGACCAAAGACCTTGACCGCTGCGTTCATTGCGGGTTGTGCCTAAATGCTTGCCCGACCTACCGCGAACTGGGTCTGGAAATGGATTCGCCACGGGGCCGCATCTACCAGATGGTTCAGGTGTCCGAAGGGCGGCTACCCATCAACGACGACTACGTAGAGCACATCGATCTCTGCCTGGCCTGTCGCGCCTGCGAGACCGCCTGCCCGTCGGGCGTGCAATACGGGCGTCTGGTTGAAGCAGCCCGGGCGCAGATCACCGCAAACCGGCCGACCGGCTGGCTGGCAAGGCTTGTTCGCTGGTTCGCTTTCGAGCGTCTGCTCGTCAGCCCATTTCTGCTGAAGGTCACCGGCTACAAACTCTGGCTCTACCAACACAGCGGCTTGCAGTGGCTTGTGCGGAAGAGCAGCATCTTGAAGCTCTTTGGCCGAGTGGCTGACTTGGAGCAGCTCACGCCCGGCGTGGAAATGCCCTTCTTTTTCAACCAGATTGGAAAGATCTTTCCAGCAAAAGTTGAACAGAGATACCGGGTCGCTTTTCTAGCCGGCTGCATCGCGAACATTTCCTTTGCGCGGCTCAACGAAGCCACCGTGCGCGTGCTGCAGGTCAACGGCTGCGAGGTGGCCATTCCGGGCGATCAGAGCTGCTGTGGCGCACTCCACGTCCATGCCGGACTGCGCGAATTGGGGCGCAAGCAGGCAAAGCAGAATATCGAGGCCATGGAACAGGGCCGCTTCGACGCCATCATCACGAATGCCGCCGGCTGCGGTTCTGTTGTGAAAGAATACCCTGAGCTTTTCGAGCACGACCCCGCCTGGCACGAGCGGGCCGTGGCGTTCTCATCCAAGGTCAGGGACGTGAGTGAGTTTTTGGCCTCCATCGAGTTCAACCGCGATCTCGCGCCTCTGTCCATCACTGTCACGTATCAGGACTCCTGTCACCTCCTCCACGGCCAGAAAGTTCGCACTGCTCCGCGGACCCTTCTCAACGCCATCCCGGAACTGCAGCTTCGCGAGCTTCCGCTTTCAGAAATCTGCTGCGGCAGCGCGGGCATCTACAACGTGGAACACACGGAGATGTCGATGGAACTGCTCGAAAAGAAGATGCAGATGGTGGCCACAACGGAGGCCGAAACGATCGCTACCGCGAATCCGGGCTGCATGCTGCAACTACGGGCAGGCGTGGAGATATTCGGCCAAGGGCAACGCGTAGTCCACGTGGTGGAGTTGCTGGACGAGGCTTACCGGAAGGCTGGGCGCTGACGCACTTGTTACTTTGGGTTAGGCAACCGCTGTCACACGCCGGATTTCGCGAATACGTGACGTTGTAATCGTATGAAACTGGGGATGGCCGAACTCCAGGTGCATGCCGCGGCCGAGGTAGGCAACCTTCAGCATCGAACCGCCCCAACTCGAGCCGCGGATATGTACTCGGATCGGCGTCGGACAGAACTTCGGATGTCCCGAAATGAGCGCTTGCCCCTTCTCGCAAAGCACAATGTGGTAGGAACGGTTTTCGGTCTCAATCTCCAGTTCCGCCCCCTGCGGGAGATCCTTCAGATAGACTCCCCCTTCGACCTCGGACTGAATGATCTTACGATTGATCTCGTCGCTGAAAACCGGCATCGGCGCGTAGAGGTTGGGGCCAGTTCCTGTTTGCCGGGTATCCATTGCCGTGAAAGCGCTACCCTTGATTTTATCGTATGTGAGGACCGGAAGCGTTCGAGAGATGTGCGCCCAATTTTCGCCCGCCGTCGAACGGGTGACCGCCGCCCTGCCCTCGAAGTTACGAGATCTTTCGCCGAAAGGGGATAGCATCCATGGCTGCTGACGCCGCTTCTCCTCAACAAACAAAGCCGCAGGGAGAAGGATCGGCCCATCGCACCGGCTTATTGCGCCATCCAGACTACAAGCTGCACCAACCGGGTCTGCACCATCCGGAGCGGCCCGAGCGATATGACGCCGTCATCGGGGCGCTCGAAAAGTCCGGTTTGGCGGCCTCGCTTGCGCCGCTCGAGCCCCGTCGCGCCACCGAAGACGACGCCGCACTTTGCCATAGCAGGGAATACATCGCCATCGCCAAGCAAGAAATCGGCCGGCGTGTCCGCATGTTGAGTACGGGCGACACCCACGTGAGCGAAAAATCGTGGGACGTGGCTCTCGATGCGGTCGGGGGCATTCTCAACACGGTTGACGCTGTCATGAGGAAACAGGTAAACCGCGCCTTTTGTGTAGTCCGGCCCCCGGGCCATCACGCGACACCGGGCAGGGGCATGGGCTTTTGTGTGTTCAACAGTGTGGCAATTGGAGCACGCTACGCCCAGCACAAATACGGGGTCGAACGCGTTCTCATCGCCGATTGGGACGTCCACCACGGCAACGGCACACAGGACATCTTCTATAGCGACCCATCGGTGTTCTTTTTCAGCACCCACCAATCACCGTGGTACCCCGGAACCGGCGATGAACACGAGACAGGCGAAGGACGCGGCCGGGGAACCACGCTCAACTGCCCCTTCCCCGCCGGATCGGGCCGCAAACAGATCCTCGGAGCATTCCGCAACAAACTCCTGCCCGCCGCAAAGCATTTTCGGCCGGATCTGGTCTTTGTGTCCGCCGGATTCGACTCACGCCGGGGAGACCCGCTCGGGCAGTTCACTCTCGGAGATGAGGACTTCGGAGAGCTGACAAACACCATGCTCGAAATTGCAGCGGCCACCGCCGGCGGGCGGCTGATTTCCGCCCTCGAAGGGGGTTACAACCTGACAGGCCTCGCCTCCGCCGCTGCGGCGCATGTCAGGGCGTTGGCGGCTGCCTGACGACCTTACGGTTCGCTCGGCGAACGATGGTACAATTCCCGTCAGCCGTTCTGGGCCGCAGGGCAAAGGGCGCCGCAGACGAGCGGAACTGGCTTTCTCGAGGAGATTGAGCATGAAAAGGCGAGAAGCGATACGTTGCATGACCGGCAGCGCAGCTACAGGTTTGGGAGCGTTGCTGGCGGGCCGAGCAAGCGCGGCGCCACCGATGCCCACGCCGCAGGAGCAGCGGGCGACCCGTGGCCTGCCGCCCGCCAAGATCACCGACGTAAAGGCGATCTTGACGGCTCCTCCAGGTCTGCCACGCACCGTCATTGTGAAGGTCGAGACCGATCAGCCTGGTCTTTACGGCTGGGGTTGCGCCACGTTCACACAGCGCGCCAGGGCGGTGGTTACCGCGGTCAACGAGTTTCTGCGGCCGTTTCTGAAGGGAAAAAATCCGGACCACATCGAGGACATCTGGCAGACCATGTACGTCAGCTCGTACTGGCGCAACGGTCCGGTGCTCTACAACGCCATGAGCGGCGTTGACCAGGCGCTCTGGGACATCAAGGGCCGGCGCGCGAACATGCCTGTCTATGCGTTGCTGGGCGGGAAGGCCCGCCAAGCGGCGGACGTATACCGGCACTCCTCCGGGTCGAGTCCTGAAGAAGTGCTCGAAAGCGCGCAGAGTTACATCGCGCAAGGCGTGCGGCACATACGCATCCAAATGGCGATCCGGGGCCAGGCAAACTACGGAGCCAGGACCGACGGCGCCGACGGCGCGACCGGTTTTCTCGGACCGCCCTCCGGCGGTCCTCACCGGGAGCAGATGTACGAGCCGACGCCGTACCTGCTGAGTGTGCCAAAACTTTTTGAGTTCATGCGCAAGAATCTCGGTGAAGAAATCGAACTGCTCCACGACGTGCATGAGCGTATCTCCAACGCACAGGCCATGTGGCTCTTACAGCGCCTTGAAGAGTACCGGCCGTTCTTCATAGAGGATCCCGTTTCCCCCGAGCAGATCGGCTACTTCAAGCACATGCGAACCCAGACCACGACGGCGATCGCGATGGGCGAGCTGTTCAATTCGCCTCATGAGTTCGTGGGCCTCATCTCCGAACGCTTGATTGACTTTATCCGGGTCCACATCTCGCAGATTGGCGGGCTGACGCCGGCGCGCAAACTGGCGGCGCTGGCGGAGTGGTTCGGCGTGCTCACAGCCTGGCACGGCCCGGGCGACACCTCTCCCATTGGGCACCTGGCGAATATCGCACTTGATGTTTCCTGCTACAACTTCGGTATCCAGGAAGGCATCCAGTGGCCGGATTCCGTGCACGAGGTGTTTCGCGGCTGCCCGCGCCTGGAGAACGGTTTCTTTTATCCCAACGAGGCGCCGGGCTGGGGCATGGAAATCAACGAGGATTTGGCGGCCAAGCATGACGTTGATTCGCGCTATGACACGCCGTTTGACTACAGCTGGGGCACGACCAGGCGCCGCGACGGCTCGATTATCCGGCCCTAGGGAGGAGATCGGAGTCAGAGCCGGAATGGTGCGTAAGGGGCCTCCGGCGCAGGAGTTGCCAGCGGGCGGAATTCCGGCGCCATCCCCAATTCCTGGAGTCTCTTCTTATGTGCCGCAATATTAAGACTTTATTCAACTTTGAGCCCCCAGCAACCGACGAAGAAATTCGAGATGCGTCGTTGCAATTTGTCCGAAAATTGAGTGGCTTTACGAAGCCGTCCCTGAAAAATGAGGTGGTATTCAACCAAGCTGTCGAAGACGTTGCAGGGGTCGCTCGCCAATTGATCGATTCTCTCGTCAGCTCCGCCCCTCCCAGGGACAGACAGGCCGAAGCGGTGCGGGCCAGGGCGCGGGCGGCCGCGCGGTTTGGCTAGCCTTGCGGTGATGCGCGGAAATCGGTACGCCTCAAAAAGGAAAACCCGGGCGCTTTTTACACGCCCGGGCCCTTTGCGAGAATGCGGTTTTGACAGAGGAGACTGCTACCAACCGGAGAATCCGGCGACCCGATCAGCCGCCGTCTTCCCACACACGAAACTGAAAATACGGAAGGCGTTCCCGCCTGACCGTCAGAACGTCCAGCTAAAACCAAACAGTACGGTCCACTGGTGGAGCACATCGCCCACGTCGACTCCGAGGGAGGGAGTCAAGACCTCCGTCGGTGTTTGGGTGATGTAATCGCGGAACTCAACGCGGAACAGGCCACGGCCGCCTGCCTTTACTTTGACGCCCGCCCCGAAATCGCCCACCGGACGGGTCTGGGTCGTTCGGGTCAGCAGGATCAAATCGCTGTTCGCCTGATTCTCTTGCTCGGCGCCGGTCGGGTGGAATACCTTCACACCGAAGCCAGCCGCAACGAAGGGACGAGCACTGGCATCCGCGTCGCTGAAATGATAGAGGACATCGTAGTGAACGGTATGGGACTGCCCGGCCAAGGACGCTTCCTGGGAGCCGGAATCGACCGTGAAATTATTCCGGGAGAACAGATAGCGGAATTCCCCGCCCCAGCGGTCGCCCGTCTGGCCGGCCAGGAATCCGCCGCCGCCGCCGAAATCCGCGCCGGTCTTTCCTGAGCCCGAGGGAGCCGTTACATCCACCGACTGATACGACGAAATCAAACCCAGCAGGCCGACCTCGTACTTCGGCTGCGCGAAGAGAGGGACAGCGAGCATGCCGCACCAGCATACCAGGGCCGCGCGCACAACATGAGCATTCAGTTTTTTCATAGAGATCTCACTTCTCTTTTCTGCAAGAGGAAGTTCTACAGGGGTTGCGGGGGGACCCCAAGAAGAACGGAGTCAGGGTCTCACTCGCGGACGACTCTGACATTCACCGTCGTGAAATTGCTGCCGCTGGCCACGGTCAACGGAATCTGCAGTCCCGTCGGAATGTAGCCGGGCAGGAATACGTTTACCTGATAGAGACCCACGAACCCTGGCGCCAAACCGGCGAACTTTACTTCCACCGGCGTATCGCCCACGAGAACGGTGGGCTGCGCAATAGCTGTGGCGAGCGGCACCTCCGACGCGGCATACCCTTCAAGGGCCAGTGGTGTCACCTGCCCCAACCCGGTCATGAAGATGACCGCCGTGTCATTCGGACGCAGGGGCGTCGAGAGCGTCACGAGTTTGTTGTCGCTGAGGCGGAAGATGGCCGGTGTCAGCGTATTGTTTGGAGAGCTGACGTTAAAAATGGCCGGAGCCGTCGGGTCCACCTGGGTCACGAAAATCTCGCTGATGCCCCCGGGTGTGTGGACGATCGTGCTCACCTGGCCAGAGGCGTTAAAAGGCAGTTGCGCGTTAATCTGCGTCGGTGAGACATGCAGAAGCGGCAAATTCGTTCCATTCGAGGTAACGCACACGTTGCCAAGAGTCGTCGGCAGCGGTGTGCTGCTCGAGGAAGCCGTCTGGCCCGCCAAGCTGTCGCCGAATAACGAAACCAACCCGCCCGGGGCGATGTCGGACGTGTAGTCAGCCGCGTTCACCATCGCGAAGATGCGCGGATTCGAGATCTGATTCTCGTAGCCAACCGGGAATTCCAAAATGCCCGCCGTACCGATCGAGGCCAGTTTGCCATTGCTCAGGGCCGCCAGAGTGCGTGTAAACGGATACTCTTCCGGGCTCTGCGGTCCGGGCGGCGGCTGGTCCGCCGTGCGGACGGGATTGATGATCCGCCGCGGATCACGAGGATCAAACTGCTGCAGGATACCGGGGCTGACGCCATCGACAGGCCGCGTCAACCGCGCAGCCCTGCCGTTTGCCATGAGCGCAAAACCGGAGGATTCCTGCCCGAAGCTGGCATCGTCAAAGTCAATTTGCGGGACGATCGACTGGTTCAGCAGATGATTGCCCACCATGAAGAAATTGCCGCCGGCGCCGATGGCGCCTTTCAGGCCTGTTCCCTCGTAGTCCCGGCGCGCAATGACGACCTTGCGGGTCAGCGCCTCCCAATAGGCCGTGCGGCCATCGGACATGGCGATAAAGATGCCCGAGCCGTTGGGTGCGGCCACCAAGGCCGTCAGGTCGTCGATGCAGTTGTCATAGATGCCGAGCGTCGCCGGCCTCGAGGCTAGGAAGGAGGGCGTCGTCATGGTCAAGATCTGCCCTTCTCCCGACCCTACCTGACAGGCCCGGTTCGGAGAATACTTGGCGGAAATCAGGACTGTCGAGTTGTCCACAGCCACGGATCGCGGGTAGTAGCCGCCCGCCAGGGTCTCCCAGGGCAGATACATGGTGCCCTGCAACCGGTTTTCGTTCAAGTTGATGACGGTCAGATTTTCGCCGCGTGAATTGGCCACCAACAGGTAGAAGCCCCTGTTGTCGAGAGACATCCAGGTCGGTGTATTGCCGGTGCGGAAAGTCCCCAACAGACGGAAGTCATTGCTGTCGTAGATCAGGACCTGGAAATTCTCCCGGTCCAACGCATAAACACGATTCCGCTGCGGATCGCCTAGAATGTCCACAAGTTTTCCGGGCTGCCTGTGGAAAGCTCCCTTCTGATCAACACCGCGCACGTTCGCGAAGATGCGGGTCGTATTGGGAACGTTGACGGCGTTCGTCTCCACAAGAACATCGAACATCCCGGTTCCCTGCCCCCCGACAGCCTCGGGGTCAACGGTCACCCTTACGTTCGCGGGCGTCGTTCCCGCATGGGGTTCGAAGAGCAATCCCGGCCGACCATTGGCCTCGGAAAGCTGGAAGTTGGCGGTTCCCCCACTGGGGCTCTCGATGCGCAGGATTTTGCTCTGCGGGTCGCGCGCGCAGTAGTTGAACTCAAACAACAAGTTCCTGTCGTCGCCGCTGATCTCCAGATTCGCCGCTTGCGAAAGCTGCGCCACAGGCAGATAAATCAGTCCAGACTGTCCCACACCGTAAAGTCTCTCCGCCTTTGAGTCCAACGCCAGGCGGCCGCTCAGGCGCTCGGGTATCCGAATCCGCTGGCGGACAAAAAGGTTGTCTGCATCCATCACCTGTAGGACGCCCGTTCTTTCCTGTCCGGGAAGGTCTCCCGTTACTTCCGTATTAAAGGAGGCGTAGACCGTATTGATGCCGCTGTCGATCACGTGCCCGCCAAAAAGAGCGTCATCTTCATTTGGCTCTTCCGGCGCCTCGGGCGTATCAGCAACCACGCGCAGACCCTGGGTCATCAGCAGATCGCCCGCCATGAAGTAGCTGCCGTCATCCGCGGCGCTAACCTGCAGGAAGGCAGGATGGAAAACCAAGGTATCGATCGGCCGGATGCGAGTAAATCCTCGCGGCAGCGTCACCCGGTGGGAAAAGACAAATCCGTCGGTGCCGGCGGGTGTCCCCGCGACTCCAAAAATCCATTGGCCATCACGCGATGTGGTCAAATTGGCAGTGACCACTTCGCGTGGAAACGTCGCAGTGTCGGTCGGGGCCAGAATCTCTTCAGGCAGAGCCGATCCGCTGGCTACTTGATCGTAGGTAAACAGGGTTTCAAAGCTGCGGTCGGCGGGGTGGAAGAAGAGGAAGCCCCGGCTTGTAACTACAAGCGCCCTGCCCAGATGCCCAAAGGCAATCCCGAGGGGCTGCCCGGATCCCGGAATTGGCGGCATATCGACGACGCGCCGATCCGAGGGATCGTTCAAATTGATCACGACCAATGCTCCGAGACCCGGTCCCGTGGTGGCCGGGACGCTCACTTGGGCGGCTACGAGATACCGCTGATCGAGCGACATCGCCGCCGCGACGAGCGCATTCGGCGTCGTGCTGGCCAGGAAAGAGCTAACTCGCTGGTTGGTGGCCATCGAAACGACTTCGACGCGGCCGGCGCTGAAGTTAACTCCGTAAACCAGCCCGCGGGCCTCGTCAAGAATCACTTCGTCGATGTGCCCCGGCAAGGGGATCACGGACCCGAAGGTATCGTTCTGAGCATGCACGGGCATCCACGGCGCTCCGCCGATCAGCACACTCAGTACCAGTACTAAACATCGCAATCGATTCCAAACCAGGGGTAGCATTTTCACGCCTTTTACTCCAATGAAAAACGTCTCGTGACTGGCCGCGAACTCTTACACACCCACGAACCAGAGAGGGAACCGCGCAGGGCCGGCCGTGAAGCCGAGCCGCAAGGTGGCCTCGTTTGCGCCGCCACCCGCTCGAACCCACATTCCATGAACCTTACTTTCAACCCAGGCCCCCTCGCGGGCATCCCAAGATAAACTCGCCGGGCGCCGCCGCGCAGAAGGCATTCCTGTCTGTATCTCCCTGCCTACTGCTGGGCCCTTTGACGGCGTCTCAGAACGATCAGTGCCAACAGCACAATCGCGAGAATGCCGCAGATGACTCGAATCGTCACAGGATCCATTTCCTCAGTCCTCCCCAAGTGCTCCTATTGCCCATTCCATACTTCGCTCCGCGCGGTGGCGCCTGCTTCTCATCTGACTTTACGATCCCGTCAGAGTCGGCATGAAGTCGCGCACCACTCGGACAACCATGGGTCCCACCGTAACCACAAACAACGAAGGCAGGATGAAGAAGAAGATCGGGAACACCAGCTTGACGCCGATTTTTGCCGCCTTCTCTTCCGCTTCCTGCCGCATCTGCACGCGCATAAAATCAGAGAAATTGCGCAGCGTCTGCGAAATACTCGTACCGAACCGGTCCGCCTGCACGATCACGCTGACCAGCTTTCGCAGCTCGTCCACGTCGGTCCGTTCGCCCAAATGATGCAAGGCTTCGGCTCGCCTCTTACCCGCTCGCATCTCCAGGTTGAGCACCGCGAATTCGTCGCTGATTTCCCGGTGCGCGGTGCGCAACTCTTTGGCTACCTGCATCAACGCCTGGTCGAGGCCAAGACCGGACTCGATACAGATCACCAGCATGTCCAGCGCGTTCGGCAGGCCCTTTCGGATAGCCGTCTGCCGCTTGCTGGCCATACGTCCGAGCATGATGTTGGGCCCGAACCAACCGACGGCACCCGCTGCCAGAATCTGGAAGACGGTCATTTCGCTTTGCAGTTGAAAGCCGAACAGAACGCTTGTGCTCGCCAGAACAAAGGTGACGCCGAGGGTTGTCTTTATGCCGTACAGCATCTTCAGCGAATGCGGATAGCGAAAACCCGCGGCGATCAGCCGCTTCTGCATGATGCCCAGGTCCGTCGGGTTGGTCGGCACAAGATTTCCAATTCTGCCGAACAGATCGCGGAAACTCAGGCTTGGATGATGGGTCTGCGTCTGCCCTAGGGCGACCTCACCCACCACGCGTTCCAGCGCCGCTTTCGGCTGCACCCAGAACTTGAAGCCCAGGATGGACAGAAAGACAGCGATGATCAAGAACAAGAAGATGGATGCAACTAGCGCGCTCATGACAGCCTATACCCCGATATCGACCACTTTACGGATCGAAACAAACCCTAAGAGCTGCAGCACAATACAAACCGCCATCATCACCTGGCCGTCCGGGTCATCCAGGAAAAACAGGATGTACTCCGGATTGGTGTAGAACATCAGAATGGCGACGGCCATCGGAATCATCGACAGCACCAAGCCCGAAATCCGGCCGTGAGCGCTGACCGCGCGAATCCGGCCGCGCAGCTTGAATCGCTCGCGGATGAGATACGCCAGATTCTCCAGCAACGACGCCAGATTGCCGCCGGTGCGCTTCTGCAGCAAGACAGCTGAAACGAAAAACTGGACATCCAGAAGTGGAACCCGCTTGCCCAGGCGTTCGAGAGCCACATCCAGCGGTAACCCGAGGTTCTGTTCCTCGAAGGTACGCCGGAACTCCTGTCCGAGAGGAGCCTGGAACTCGCGGTGCAGCATCTCGAGCGAGACCGAAAAAGCGTGTCCGGAACGCATGGCGCGCGCCACGAACTCCAGAGCGTCGGGAAACTGCGCTTCAAACTTGCCGAGACGGCTCTTGCGCTTCTGAAAAATGTAGAAGAAGGGTGCGCCTGCTCCAAGGATGACGCCGAGAATCGAAATTGGCTCACCGCGGGGAACCAGGTACCAGAAGATATTGAACCCCACCACCGCCAGGATCAGCGCCATGTAGATGGTGCGCGCCGGGTCCCACGCCAGGCCCGCCTGCTCGATATAGTCGCGGACCTTCTCATTCAGGTTCGATCCGAGCACCATCTTGGCGATTTTTTCCCGGCTCAGCGATGTGTCTGCTTTCATCAGGGCCGTCTTCGTTTGCGTCTGGCCCATCGCTCTACCGGAGACCAGATTCTTCATCTGGTCGATGTCGCGCTTGCGCATGACGTTGTTGGAGACCACGATCGTGATCACCATCACGCTCACGAGCAAGATAAAGAAAATTATGAATACGGTCATCGCCGGCTCCCTAGTCGCCCACCTGCACCACTTCTTCAAAGAGTTCGCCGGGCAAGCGGATGCCGGCCGCCAGCAGCTTCTCGTAAAAGCGTGGCCGGATGCCGGTAGCCGCGAAGCGGCCCATTACCTTACCTTCCGAAGAGACGCCCAATTTCTCGAAAACGAACAGGTCCTGCAGCATGACCATGTCGCCTTCCATCGTGGTGACCTCGGTAACGCTGCGGCAGCGGCGCGTACCGTCGCTCATGCGTTCCACCTGCACAATCAGGTCCACGGCCGAGGCGATCTGGCTGCGAATCGCGGTGACGGGCAGGTTATTGCTGCCCAAGGTCACCATGACTTCCATACGGGAGATCACGTCGCGCGGGGTGTTCGCGTGAATCGTCGTCATCGACCCATCATGGCCCGTGTTCATGGCCTGCAACATGTCGAGAGCTTCTTCGCCGCGGCACTCACCAATGACAATACGGTCGGGGCGCATACGCAGGGCGTTGACCAGCAACTCTCTTTGCCGCACGGCGCCCTCGCCTTCAAGGTTGGGAGGGCGGGTTTCCAGACGCACCACGTGGGGCTGCTTGAGTTGCAATTCGGCAGCGTCCTCGATTGTTACGACCCGCTCTTTGGGCGAGATAAATGCCGAGAGCGCATTGAGCATGGTCGTCTTTCCCGAACCAGTACCGCCGGCCACAACAACGTTGAGGCGGGCCTGCACCGCGGCCTTCATCAGCTCCATCATCCCTTCGGTGATGGCGCGCTTCGCCACCAGATCCTCGGGCATTAGTTTCTCGGTACCGAAACGGCGAATCGAGAGCAGCGGGCCGTCCACGGCCAGGGGCGAAATGATGGCATTGACACGCGAGCCGTCGGAGAGACGGGCGTCCACCATGGGCGACGACTCGTCCACGCGGCGTCCGACTTGCGACACGATCTTGTCGATGATCCGCAGCAGGTGCCCGTCATCCTTGAAGGTGACATTGGTCAGCTCGAGCATGCCCTTGCGTTCCACATAGACTTGCTTGTGCGTGTTGACCAAAATGTCGCTGATGGTTGGGTCTTGCAGCAATGGCTCCAGCGGACCAAGGCCGAAAACCTCGTCCAGCACCTCGTCACAAATCTGCTGGCGCTCGAGAGAACTCAGCAGCGTCGATTCCTCGTCCATCAGCGCCATCAAGGCGTTGCGGACTTCCACGCGGACCTTCTGGTTCTCAATCGAGGACAGGGCTTCCAGGTTGATCTTGTCCAGCAATCGGCGGTGCAGCTTGAACTTGAGTTCCTGATATTCCGGATTCAACGTCATCCGGCTGCGGCCGCCGCTTCGTCGCAGGCGGTCTTCCCAGCTCAGGTCTCCACCGATAGTTCGTAGCTCTTGCGGCAATGGCATAAGTGCGTCCTACTCCTCTTTAGGCAAACCTCAATTATCAGTGTTGCAATCATCCATGCGAGAGCAGTGCTGTGAGTTTCAGCCCCGCCATGCCCTTCTTCTTGTCCTCGCCTCCCGAGCCGGCGACTGAGGCGCTGAAGTCTCGCAAGAGACGTCCAAGTTCACAATTGGGCTGGATCGGTTTTCCGCTCGTCAGCGCCCGGTGGGCGGCGGGATGATCTTCCGGGAAGACATGGCTTACCGGAAAGTTAAAAACCTTTTCGATGTCCTGAGGCGACAATTCCTGCTTGCGATTCATGCGATTGACCAGCAGGGAAAACTGTTCCCGGCTGAAGCCCATCTGCTCCATGAACGACAGGCACTTCCGCGTCAGATGCAGGGACGGCAGCTCGGGATTGCAGACCAGAAATACCTTGTCGGCTTCACCCAGGGTCACCTGTGAAATGCGGTCATAGGCCGCCGGCAGGTCGACGATCGTAACCTCGTAGTTGGCTCGTGCATATTCGAGCACCTCATGAATACGGTGCCCTTCCAAAGCCACCAATTCCGGCTTCTCCGGCCCCAACAGCACGTCCACGTGCTCCCGTGAATTCACCAGCGCCGACCACAGCGCCTTGTCCAGTTTCTCCGAGTGCCGGATGGCATCCAGCACGTTATAGCTATGGCTCACCCGCAAGACAAACGAGATCGTGCCCGCCACCAGGTCCAAATCCATCAGTAGGACCTTCCGCTTGCCGTCCTGCGCGGCATTGAAAGCCGTGTTGTAAGCGATGGTTGTCGCGCCCTGGCCGGCTTTGGCTCCCACGAAGGTGAACACCTTGCCGCGCTCGGGACTCTGCGCTTCCTCGCTGTCCCGCAAGCGCAAGATCCTGGTGATCACGGTCGTCAGTGACTCCAGGTCAAATGGGGCGCAGAGAAACTCCGTGGCACCCGCCCGCAGGGACCGGATGATTACGCCGGCGTCGTTGTTCTCGTGAAGGCCCACTACATGGACTTTGGGACGAAAGGCGCTAATCGCTCCGATCAAATCGATGGCGGTCTCGGTGTCGGCGCTCAGGTCGAGCAGCACGACCTCGGGCCGGTATTGCCGCAAACGTGCGTCGAGTTGCGGGGCGGCGGGGTACTCCGTCAAATCGGCAACGATATTGAAGGTCCTGTTGTCGGGCAGAGCGGCCGCGAATTTCCGCGCCAGAGAGGCGTTGGGACAGATTAGGACCGCATCCAACTCGACTCGACTCTTGAATTCCAAGGCGTCCATAAAACCTGCTTCCAATCAGTTGCTCAAAGCCGAACCGGACCCTCTTCCCTTCGGCTATTGGTTGCGCAAAGAGCCCGGCAGCGGCTCCATGAACGAGTTCGGCCGGGGCACATCCGGCGTTTGTTGGCCGGCTTCAAACACATTCGGAAACTCGGGCGTGACTACAACCACCAACTCCGTGTTGTTCCTCGCTGTCGAACGGCTCGTGAAGATTTTCCCAAGCAGAGGAATGCTCGACAGACCGGGGATGCGGTTGACGGTTTCTTGGACGCGATTGTCGATCAATCCCCCGATCACGAAGCTCTGCCCCGGCATCAACTCTACGTCCGTGTCGATGCGGCGCGTGGAAAGGGCGGGAATCAGAAAGCCCGAGAACGTCACTGCATTCGCGAAATCCAGGGCGCTGACTTCGGGCCGCACGTGCATCTTCACGGAACCACGCGGGGTGATCTCGGGCAAAAACACCAACCGGATGCCGAATTCGCGGAATTGAATCGTGACCGCGCCGGCTGTCGCGCCGCCTTGCAGAATCGGCACCGGAAACTCGCCGCCGACCAGGAACTGCGCTTCCTTGCCCGAGGTGGTGATCACGTTGGGCTCCGCCAAAATCTGGATGAGATTGCGAGCTTGCAGCGCCTTGATGAGAACACCAAGATTCAAGTCCGGGCGGAAGGCGAAAATGTTCAGCACATCGCCGACCGAGAAATTCGTGCCCGTGCCAGACACCGGCGCTCCGATCGTGCCGCTCAGAGTGCCCGTGGAAACACTGCCGAATTGCTGCGTCGTGATCGAGCCAGGAGTGTTCAGCGCGCCGGTGCTCAGCAGGTTGGCGCCGAATTCCTGCGAGGCCGAACGCTGCAACTCGGCGAACTTCACCTTCAAGACAATCTGCCGCTCCGGAGGGGGAGGCGGCAGAACCAGGTTGTTCACCACGGCGCCGGCGTTCGCGCCCGCCACCATGGCCGTCACGCGTTCCGCTACCTCGGGACTCGATACGTTGCCGGAGATCGTGATAACCCCGGCGCTGGCATCAAGCCGCACTGAATCGTTGGGGAAGGTCGTGCGAATATGCTCCTGCAATTGCTCGACATTGACACCCACGTTAATTGTGAAAAAATTCCGGTCGCCGGAGCGAGACCAAAGGACCAGCGTCGTGATCCCCGGGGCTTTGGCGTTGATGAGGATCTCGCGCGTGGAAATCGGCACGGCGTCCGCAATCGCGGGATCCGTCAGAGCGATCCTCTGAATCTCATCCGGGTGGTCCAAGACCACCGAACGTCCGACGGTGAGAGGAATCTCATCGCCGGCCGAGCCCTGGGGCGGGCTTGCCCCCAGCACAGCAGCCCAGCACAGAACGCTGACAAGCAGCAGACAACAGCGCCATCGGCTGCCGTGCAACCGGGCCGAACCAACCGAATCATAAGCATTGCAGCTAGTCACATTCATGGTTCGAATCCATTCGGAAAGTGGGGGACTGAATAACATACGAGCACCTTTAGTCAAGCAACTGAATTCAGTTCGCGGCGTTCCCGCCAAGCACTACTTCGGAGCGCTGGTCTCCCCGGATCATCTCGACCGTCTGCGTAACCGGCGGCGGCGGAGCCTGGACCACAACCGGAGCCGGGCGCGGCCTCCGCGCCGCGGGCGCCGCTGCCGGCCGTTCGCGGCCCATGTAGAGATCACTGGCTCGCACAGCCGGACGGTCCTTAGATGTCTCCTTTTCATCGACCGGGTTCCGCAAGACCAACTGGATCTTGCCGGCATCGGTCGCCAGAGTCAGCAGTTCCGCCTGCTCGGGCGTCACCAGGACGTTCACGACCGGCACGTTCTCGGGCTGGCCGTTGGCGTTCGGCTGCTGGCGGTGGCCTGTTGACAACACCGTCACGTTCTCGAGCACCGTCTTAGTCATCCTGTCCGAAGCGTTGTTGGGGGTGCCCGTCAGAAGAATATCGACATTCGACCCGGGCAGAATAAAGCCCGAGACACCGCTCACCTGGTTCACAGCAATCGCCATGGCGCGCTGACCTTCCGGAATCAAGGGCGCCAGTCCGAAACCCGCCCCTTTCTCCGTGACGCGGCCGGCGATCACCGGCTCGTTGGCCAGAATCGGCTGCACAACGGCGCGATCCAGAACTTCGTTGATGTCGGAGAAGCCACCCTTCGGAACCGCCTGTTCGGGATAGAGCATCAGCGTGACATCCGCTTCGGTGATCACCGATCCCATCGGCAGCTCCTTCTTGGCTATCACCAGCTCACGCGTCGGCGTTTCCGCCTGCACCGGCCGGCGGCCCACCGTAATCTGGTAGAACACGGCGGTAATGACCAGCGCCACGAACACCGCCATCAAAATGACCGTCAGTAAACGTTTGTCCATAACTTTTCCTCACTCAAAGAACGTCCGGTACAAAGGTCAGAAGCATACCCAAGCTGATCGCCGGCGCGTAGGGAATCATGGCCTTGCGGCCCGGCTTGTTCTCGGCGGCTGCTTGGTCCCGGCGGGCCAGATCGCGTAGTTTGCGAAAGGCCAAATAGCCGATCGCCATGATCCCGCCCAGCATCGCCACAAGCACAATCGCCAGCACGATGTGTTCTTTCCCGACGATCGTGCCAAAACCCGCCATCAACTTGACATCCCCGCCGCCCATGCCGCCGAGCAGAAAGAAGACTAGAAACGCCACAAAACCGCCCACTCCGCCCAGCAACGAACTCCACACACCAGTCCAGCCAAAAAGCCAGCCGTGAAGCGCCACTCCCGAGACAAAGGCGCCGGCGGTGACGTAGTTCGAAACACGGCGGCGCCAGATGTCTTCCGCCGTCGCTAGCACCGCCACAATCACACACAATCCGAAAAGCCAGTTCATGCCCATCCATCCGCGTCAGCCACTATACCCCTCACCGCACGGGACAAAACACGCCTGACAGGACCCGCACTGCGAAAGCAAGCGAGAAGCAGCCATGCCGGCACCGGCGGTTCAGCACGAGACAAGGTCTTGCTGAACTCCGCTTCGATGTCTCGATGGCCGCTTTTTCGCGGCGTTTTGGCTGTGCTTTCCCTCGCCCTCAGCCACTCGTTAGTCCCTTTCTCGGACCGCATAAATGGCTTCTTATCAGTGATATAATAATCCTCGCCTTGAAAGGAATTCACAGAACCCAGCGGTTTCACCCGTATCCTTACTTAAGACGACCTAAGCGAATGCACCCAGAGAATCGCCTAGTTCTCTTAGAACTTCGGATTTCGGATTCTGTAAGCCTCCCTTTTTCAACCGTTTACTACTGCCCTGCCAGCAATGCCAGCGGCCCGCCGGGCGCTCCGTCAGATCTCTTTCTCTCAAAAAACAGCGCCAAGCCGTCGTCATAGGTCAGCTGCCAGCCAGGGTGCAATTTCATGGCGGCCGCCAAGGACCAGTCCGCCGGAACGAGCGCCGAATCGAAGTCGTGACGGTCCAAAACCTGCTCCCAGCCGAAGTGCGAGTTCAGCAGACCGACATACTCGTCCCGAATCTCCGGAGCGTAAAAGTCGCTCCGGCCGTCCATGAACACTTTCACGTCGGGATAGTAGCGGTAGATGAGGTAGTCGCCCCACTGGTCCATGCTGAGAACTCGCCGGCCCTTGAGCTGCTCGCCTAGGGTATCGCAGGCCAATGCCGGAAAGCGGACGTCTGGGAACTCGGCGGTCCAAAACCGCCGGCCGTCCCGCGCCTGCAGCAGCAGGGCGAGGGCGACGATGGCCGCCATGCAAGGCCAACTCGCCCAAGCCGGCCTAGCCTCCGGGGCCGTCCGCTTCCTGCCGCCATAATCGTCGGCAAGCTGGCTCAGTCCCTTGAACCAGGGGTTGCCGCTCCGCGCTCCCGCCTCCAGCCAGCTCGTCACTTCCAGCGCCAGCATCGGGACTGCCGCGATCATGAACAAGGGAGCGTGACGGACCGAAACCAGGGAAGCGTGCGCCCAGGCCAGCACCAGCAGCGGCTGCGTGAACTGGCGCCGGCGCATCATCCAGCCGCCGACCAGAATGCTTGCCACCAGCACGATCTCGTAGATCGTCATACTTTCGCCGCGGAAATCCGGCGACTGAAACTCTTGCACGTACTTCAAAATGAAATCCGACTGAAGGTAGTGGAAGATATGTGTATGCAGTTCGTAGGTGTATGGATTCACTAGCGTGCCTGCCATGCAGAGCAGCAGGATCCCGCCGTAGCGCTTGAGGGCAGGAGGCGCCGACCACGGCCGCCGTGGCAATTCGCCTGCGTAGACTGCCCAGAGATGCTCAATCGTCCCGCCCGCCGCATACACGCCCAGCGTCAGCAGCAAGGCTACAAAGCCCCCATGAACATTGGTCCAAATGATCACCAGCGGCACAAGCAGGTACACACGCCAACTGGGTTTTCGGCGATCCGCTTCCAGCAGCCAGATCGTCGCCAAAAAGAAGCCCCACGTGAACATATGCGGCCGCGCCAACCAATGAATCGTCGACGTCGCGCAGACCAGCATCAGCCCAAAGATGGCGACGAGGACGTTCACGCGCAGCCAAAGCATATAGCGCAAGATCGCCGCCGCTGTTCCGGCGATCACGACGCCCCCAAGAAGGGAAACCCCCTTCAAGCCCCACGCTTTGTGGACCAAAGCCAACACAACGTCCGCCAGCCACTCCCAGGCAAACCACTGCTTGCCCTCCATCGAAAACGAGAAGAGATCCTGGCGGGGAAAGTTGCCCGTGGCGAGGATGTATTCGCCCGTCCGGATGTGCCAGCCGGTGTCCCCGTCGCCCAGCAGCGACGTAGCGGCTGCCGCCATGAAAAAGAGCCACCAGAGGATGGAAATAAACACCCAATCGGAGAGCGCGGGGGTCAGGAAGGCCGCTAGCTTCGAGGTTTCTTTTCCACCCATCTCGGCCCTGATCTGGTCGCTTGACACCATTCCTCCCTGTCACGTCTTTCGCGGCCAACTCTATGACCGCCAGCACCTTGCAGGATTGGAGAAGCGCCCGCGAACAAGTACCGGTGCCCAAGGGGGAAACTCTAACCCTGGATCACACTGCTGACAATTGTGGGCCCGCTGGGAGGCATAGTCAATGGTACACCGGGGGTCATATGTCATAGAACTCAAGTACTACACCCCAAGGCCCTATGGGCATATGACGCTTGCCAGACAACCCGGGTCCCTCCTCCCCCGCGCTGCTCTTCCCGCCATCCGATGGCGCCTACTTTGAGCTGGTCTTCGTCCCGGTTAAACCCGAAACGTCATAAATCTTGACATTCCCGCCCTGCGTCGTAAAGACCGCCTGGGACCCATCAAGAAGGCCGGCAGTGGCCTTTTGAATGAACTCCTCGCCGCTCTCCAGATGAAAATCATCCGGGGCAACGAGCCAGTAGCGGGCTCCCACGACCCGGGCGGCGTCGGCCAGATGCTCCAGTTCCCGATCGAGAATCGCTCTGTTCTGCCGGAAAAAGGATGCCGTCGAAGTCGCCAACGGCCGCAGCGCCTGGCGGCCTGTGTGAAGGTAGAGGTTCACGTCCTCGTAGGCGATAAAGCGGTCGTCCCGGGAGGTGTTTTCCCGAATCCAGCGGTAGGCCTCATCCTTCTCCTGGGCCAACGTCTCGCGGTGGCGCTGAAACTCGGAGGTTGCCGCGGGAGACGCCCATGCCTCGCGATAAGCCGCATGGAGCAGCAAGCCGCTAACCAAGGCAAGAAACAAGCTCGCGGCCAGCCGGTCGGCGAGCGGCTTGCGCTGCTGGAACACGTCCCTGGCCCCTTTCACAATCATCTGGATTTCTCTGGACGCGCCCCACAAAAACAGTGGCAAAAAGAACAGCAGGAATCGCTGCATCAGCGTGTAGTTCCAGAGCAATACAAGGGGAATATGGAAGAGAAAGATGAAGTGGATTGGATGCCAGGTTTTCGGGTTAGCGCCCTGGAAAACGCCGCGCAGGACAGCAGCCGATAGCGCTACGCCGGCGCCCTGCCACAACACCCCCACAAAGCCAGCGGCGGGCACCAAAAATACCAGCACGGCGGGGGTTTTCAGAAACTCCAGCAGATTGAAGAAAACCTGCTCCCTCAAGGTTGCCAGGTCCGGCACGGAAAACTTCCAGAAGCCCAGGTAGCTCGTGTAGAACAGCATCGTCTGCGTGTAACCGGGGAACGCGGTTTCAGCCGGAATGCTCGCGGCGGAGGATCCTGAAAGGAGTCCCGGCGCAAGCGCCACCGCTCCCAGGACCGCCATGGTGAGCGCCGCTTTCGCCCGCCGCCGGGCGAGGGCAGCGGTACAGACTCCGGCCACCACGGCTACTCCGATGGTGCGGGTTGCAACGGCGAGCATCGCAAACAGAGCTGCCAGCAGCCACGCCGACCAGCCCCGGCCTCCAGCCTGCTGCATTCGCGAGAGAGCCAGATCCGAGAGCACGGCAGCCGCCATGGCCAACGCCATGAAAGGCACGTCGCTCAACAGCATGCCGCTGAGGTTCAACATCTGGGGATGAAAGGCGCACACACTCGCTAGCGCCAGGGCCAGACCCGGAGCCGCTCCGAGTTGGCGCAGCAGAGCGCCGGCACCGGCCAGGAAAGCCGCACCGAAGAGCGCGTTCACCCAGAATGCCGTAGCCAGATTTGCCGGAAAGGCCGCGTTCCATCGCCAGATCAGCGACAAGACCCACGGATAGAGCACGGGGTATTTAGTCTGGGGCGGCTCTCCGGGAACGCTGGGCATGATATAGCCGCGTTGCTCGGCCAAGGCCCGCGCCGAACTCCAGTAGAGAGAGTCGTCATGGGCGAAGCCGAACCAAGCCGGCGACCAGGTCGATCGCAAAACCACGAGGAAAACAGCCAGCACCGCCGCAAGGCATGCAAGCGAGGTTTTTCCAGCCATGAATTACCAAAGGGAGAACAGCCGGGCGCGGGAGTTCGGGCTATTCCAGGTCGTCGGAGCTGTCGACCATTGTTGCCACGAGGTCCTCTCCGATCTCCTCACTATACCCCCGCAGCTTGCGCCCGTACATGGCCAGCTCGAAGCGGTCCTTGACGCCCGTCTTCTCGAAGATGTGCATCAAGTGAACCTTGACCGTCCCGGTGGTGATCTGGAGCGTGTCGGCAATCTGCTTGTTCTTCATGCCGCGCATTACCAGATTGAGAATCTCTTCCTCCCGCGGTGTCAATCGCGGAGTCGTGCGGCGATTGATGAACCCGACGAACTGGTTCGAGATCGAGCTTTCAATCCAAATATTGCCTTTCGCCACCGTCCGCAGACAGTCAAGGATGATCTGAATTGGGAGCGTCTTCTTGAGAATGCCCCTGGCGCCGACCTGCAAGGCCCGGAAGGACTCAACTTCCGAAATGTCCGCCGCCCACAGAACTGGTTCTGTCTCGGGAGACTTGACCTTCAGGTCAGAAATAAGCTGGAAGACTGCCTTGGTGCCAAAAGCCTTGTCGATCAGGCAAACCTTCGGTGTCTCCTTGGACACCAAGTCCGCAAAGGCTTTCGGATCGTTGACAGCGCCGACAAACTTGAGGTCTTTGGCGTCTTCGAGGCTTTTCCTCAGACCCTCGACGACGATGGGCTGCGTCTCACATGCAATGACGTTTATCATCAATGAATTCCAGTCAGCTCGAACCCATCGACCCTGGCAGGGGACTTCCAAGTAATGGGAGTACTAAAACCTGTACAAGTTAGTAATATCGCATACGCTTCGTTTTCAACAATCAACACTCGACCTTAAGTACGCCCGGAAATGCTCTTACCGTCCTTCAGGAAGGCCGGGCGATACCGGACATTGTCCGCTGCAGCGGATACTGCGGAACGGGCCGTCGTTGGCGCGATAGACTACGCCCTTGGGCTGCCAAGCCTGGCTCCATACACAGACAGACCGTGTCTCATCTTGAATCCCACCCACAACGCGCCTATCATGATTCCATGTTGAAATCAAAGTCGCGCTCACGTTCCGGCTGCTGTCTCCTAGCGATTGTTTTTATTGCACTGGCCGCCAACCCTGCCGTGTGCGCCGACGGCTACACCGAAAATCCCGGTGCCGAAGGCAACGGCAACTATACGATCGGGCCGGACTATCGAATCGATCCCGACCTGGAAGACAAGGGCAATCCCAAGGGCAAGTCGTTCCAGTTCACGATGGCGCTGGCGGACAGCAAGATCTTCCGCGGCGACGATCCGACGCTCGACCCCACCAAAGGCCTGCGCAAGGCGCGCAACATCTACGTCTACGTCCCCGCGCTTTACAAAGACGGCACGAAAGCGCCCATCCTGGTGATCCATGACGGGCCGGGCCAGCTCAACCTGGTGCGCAACGCGCTCGACAATCTCACGATTTCGAAGGACCCCAACCGCAAGCTGCCGCCCTTCATCGCCATTGCCGTGCAGAACGGCGGCGACGACAGCAAGGGCAGCCAGCGCGGCCTCGAATACGACACCATGTCGGACCGCGAAGCCCGCTTCATCAACGATGAAGTGCTACCCGCCGTGCTGAACCACCCGGAGATCAAGGCGGCCTATCCGCGCATCGCTTTCACCGATAACCCCTGGGGCAAAGGCGTGATGGGCGGAAGCTCGGGTGGCGCGGCGGCGTTGACGATGGGCTGGTTCCGGCCGGACCTGTTCCGCCGCTTGATCACCTACTCGGGAACGTTCGTCGATCAGCAGGATGACGACGCGCCGGAAGAGGCGAAGTATCCGCTGGGCGCCTGGGAATACCACTCGAGCATGAACCTGATCGGCAACAGCGAGAAGAAGCCGCTGCGCATCTTCATCCACGTTTCCGAAAACGACAACGGCGCGCAGCTGCCGGAGGAGAGCTATCACAACTGGGTGATGGCCAACCAGAGGACGGCCGACGTCCTCAAAGCCGAGGGCTACGACTACCGTTTCCTCTACACGCTCGCCGCCGGCCACACCGACCGCCGCGTCTACGCCCACACCCTGGCCGACACGCTCGTCTGGATGTGGCGCGGCTATCACGGCGAGTGATTCGGGTTGAGGGGACTCCTACCGTAGGGAAATCTTGTGTGAAGAGGTGATTCCGGTGTCGCAGGGGCACGGTATGCCGCCCCTACCTCTTCACGGGGACTTGTTTCCGTCCTTCCTGTTTGCGGTGTCGTTGCGTCTTGCGGCCACAGAGACTGCCCCCTCCCTCGTCTCCGGCGCCCGCGGGCACGGCGATGCGGTGCTCCCTACACAAAGCCGAAAATTGGGTTTGATTGGCTTTGTTTTTGGGCTCCGTGCCGGTGTTCGTCGCAACGCGTACCCGGCCCCTTCCGCAATCGGGGCCTTGCTGGACCCGTGGCGCTGTGAGGTGTATGTTCCGGGTGGCTCAGTAAGTTGGCGCCCCGGGGGCGAACAAGGGTGGTGGAAGATAGCGGCGATACGGGGCAGGTGGATTTGTAAACCCTGCGCGTAACGCGGACCTGTCTGGCATCATGGCGCGTGCCCGGGAGGGCCAGGGATTCGGGCCTGAAAAAATCAGGTGACAGTCAACCGCGCTCGAGAGGATGCCCTGATTCTGCATGGCTTCTGACTCGGCGCTTGTGACAGTCACCGATTTTTTCCATCGGGAGGGCCCAGAATCACGCCGGCGTTGGCCCATAATGTCCGTGCTTTGCGCGTACAGAGATAGGACGCTGGGGCACGCCGTGGTCAGGCCTTCCGCGTCGAGCCCGTGGGACAGTTTGCAGGAAGCGCCTCCAGCGAGGGCGCCGGGATGACCCAGATCTGGCCAGTCGGCCCAAGACCGGGAAGCAAATCGCCTGATATGTGAGAAGCGATTGCAAACAAATGGTTGCCGCCTCGGCTGGTAACGGCACTACCTCCACCTAGGCCGATGAGCATTGGCTGATTCCAGGTCTACCTAATGATGAGTTAGGGCCGCAGATCCTACTGTTAGCACACATGTCAACCGAAAAATCCGAGAAATACCTGTTGGTGGCGATCACAGGCTTGGTAAGCCTGGCTGTCGGCGTTGGAAGTGGTCGCCTTCTTGACTTCCTCCGCGCTCAATCCCCAAAGCTTGTGTACTCTGTCGCGAGCGCTGAGACGTTCCCGGGTCAGAATCAGAGGACTGGCATCTTGCTAGTTAGGGCCGGAAATGCCGGCGGAAAGGAGGCCGAAGATGTCCTCGTCCGCGTGTCGGTCCCGGGCGCATCGGTTCGCGAGCAAATGGTCACAGGCGTTCCCAACGTCGATCAGCTTGTGAAAGTTGCGTCGGACTCAATTGAATTCAGGCTGCCGTTCCTCAACCCGGGTGAACAAGTAAGCGTGCACTTGCTGCTCGACATTACTGCTGCTCAAACAGAGACACCAGTGGTCGAAGTCAGAGGAAAGGGCGTTTCTGGAACACAAGAAGATGTCACAGAAGGTCGGCGGAACGAAAGATCGGAGCTTCTCAGTCTGAGTGGCGGCGTCCTTTCGGCGCTTGGAACATCATTCGCGTTCATGATGCTTTTGCGAAGGCGACTCGGTGTGACTCTCGGCTCGACCCATGCGGACGATCAGCGCGACGTCTTTGCCTATGTGCTAGACGTCTACGAGTTGCATTCTGAAGCCGATGATCTAAGACGAACCACGCGTGAGCGGACATACTGGTCTATCGCAGATCAGCTCGTCGGGAAATGGTTAGCGGGTCGGCAGGAACATCACATCGTTCAGGGGGCCCGAGCGCTTGAGCACCTTATCAACTATGCGGACATGGCTGGATCATCTCGGGACCTGATCAGAGTGAGCCTTGCGAGACTGCGCGCCGCCGCAGGAGATAATGCTGGCGCACGCAGAGAACTCGACGCTATCACTGTCAGAAGCCAAAAGTCCCGAGTAATTCGGACGCGCATCGCCGACGATCCGCGGTTATCAGCTCTCATGCCGAGCGAGGATGTTTCCAAGACGACTTCGGCCTAACGAGCGTTCGCACACGCCGAGTTCACCGAAGAGGCCGATGCGGACCGTAATGCACAGCTGCCTAACGTGGCGCTGCCGACTGTCGTGTTGAAGCGGGTTTCACTTGTGCGGAACGACGACTTATCGCCGATCTGGATTGCTTACCGCATACCGACCGGCGGATCTACCTCAACATGCTTCGCGTCAAGTGACCGGCAGTTCGGCACCCGGAGGCCGTTAAAAAAAATTAGGTGACAGTTGTCTTGCATGGCTCCGGGAGAGGCACCCGGGAGCATGAAAATAAGCGATTGACAGTCACTTTGTATTCTCCGTTGCACTTGGCCTTATTTACAAGAGAGTCAACCGCGCTCGAGAGGATGCCTTGATTCTGAATCGCTTCTGACTCCCGCCGCCTTGAGTGGAGATCACCGAGGCATAGCCGGCCGGGTGGCGCTTGTGACCGTCACCAGTTTTTTCACCGGGGGCAGTTTGGCGCCCGTCCCGGATCTCCTTTTGGGGGAAGGCCCTCGCGGTACTGACCCTTGACAATACTAACGTCAGTCGTTACTATTTGCTTGTGCCCATCCGGTCGTTCAGGTGCGCCGATACGCAAGCGCTGTTCGGCGGCGATCGTGTGAAGCGGTTTGCAAACTTCGAGCCAGTGGCCATGCGCAAACTGGCGATGCTGAACCGGGCCGGGAAACTTGACGACCTGCGCGTGCCGCCGGGCAATCGGCTGCAAGCGTTGAAGGGCAACCGTGCCGGTCAACACAGTATTCGCGTTAACGACCAGTTCCGCGTGTGCTTCGTCTGGACGGCGGAAGGTCCGGAGGATGTTGAGATCGTGGACTACCACTGAAGGAGAGAACCACATGCGCAAAGTTGCCTATCCGCACCCAGGTGAAATCCTGCTGGAAGAATTCCTGAAGCCCATGGGCATCACGCAATACCGGCTGGCCAAGGAAATCGGCGTGCCGCAGCGGCGCATCGGCGAAATCGTGGCGGGTGCGCGCGCCGTCACTGCCGACACGGGCCTGCGTCTCTCACGATTCTTCGGGATGTCGGAGGGGTTCTGGATCGGTTTGCAGATGGACTATGACGCGGCCCGAGCCAAGGACGTCCTCGCCAAAACGCTGGCGAAGATCAAGCCGTGGACTGGGGGCAGGGCTCATTCGGACGCCCGGGCCTAAGCAAGGCATGCAACGGGCGGCAGACCGCGCCGCCGCCCCACTCGACGTCAGAGCAAAACGATGGCAAACGCTGATTCTCGTGTCACGATCCATATGGCGGCGAGCCTGGACGGCTTCATCGCTCGAAAGGACGGGAGCGTCGACTGGCTCGAAACCTCAGACGAATTCGCCGGCGGGGACACCCTGGACCCAGGATTCGTCGAGGCTTTCCTCAAGACGATCGACTGCTACGTCATGGGATCGCGAACCTATGAGACCGCGTTGCGTTTTGAGGCCAAAGGGTTGGGGTAGCCGTACGGCGACAAGCCCACCTTTGTGCTCACACATCGCCATTTGCCGCGGACCCGCGATACCGTCGAGTTCCACGCAGGCGACCTCGCGGAGTTCGTGAATGGGCGCCTGCGGCCCGCGTTCCATAGCGTCTGGTGTGTTGGAGGCGGCGCGGTCTCCGCCGAATGCCTTCGTCTCGGGCTAGCCGACGAAGTTCGCTATTCGATCCTGCCGATCCTGATTGGTGATGGGATCCCCTTCTTCGGGAAGCTCGACAGAGACATCGCCCTCCACCTGGCGGAAGTCAAAGCCTACAAGAGCGGCATGGTGGAGCTTCGTTACGAGGTGCGAAAATAGGCAGCGGCTCAGGCGGTCCGCATAGGGTACAATCGCCACGGCGGGATTCGGCCCGCCGGAGGGGTGTCATGAAGTTAGAGCTTGCGCTTCTGAGTCTGCTCACGGCCCCCATCGCCGCGGCCCAAACGGCCACGCTCGACGTTTACGCCGCCGGCAGCTTGCGCGGCCCGCTAACGGAAATCGCAAATCTGTATGGCCGGCAAACCGGCGTCGAGGTAAAGGCGGTGTTCAATCCCGCCGGCCTCTTGCGCGAGCGCATCGAAAAGGGAGAACGGCCGGACGTTTTCGCTTCGGCCGAGCTGGCACACCCGGAAAAGCTGCGCCAGCAGAACCTGGCGGAGACCGTCACCGTCTTTGTCCGCAACTCGATGTGCGCTGTCGCGGCCCCCCGGCTTGCAGTCACGACTGAGACGCTGCTTGAGCGGTTGCTCGATCCCGCCGTGAAGCTTGCTATCGGCCAGCCGGGCCCCGATCCGATGGGCGACTATGCCGTGGAAGTGTTCAACAGGGCGAGCAGCCTACGCGCAGGCAGCAGCGACATCCTCAAGGAAAAAGCCCAACCCTTGATCGGAGGAGGTCCGCAATCCCCGCCCGTGCCGGAGGGCCAGAGCGCCATTCCTTACTTCTTGCAATCCGGCCGGGCCGACGTGTTCCTGGTCTACTGCTCGGTCGCCAAGAGCGCGATTGGCCGCGACCCATCTCTGCGGCAAATCGAGGTGCCCCCGGAACTTGCCGTGGCGTCGTCCTATGGAATGACCGTGTTACGGGGCGCCAAACCGCAGGCCCAGGCCTTCGCGGCCTTCGTGCTGTCCGAGCCTGCGCAGGAGATCTTCGAGCAGCACGGTTTCTCCCGGCTGCCGAAGTCGCCGTGACCCGCCACTTAGGCGGCGTAGGCACGGCCCTTGCGAAACGGAAAGATGGCGGTCCCACCCCTCGGGAGTTAGCGTCTTTTCACTACGGGAAATCCAAGCGGCCTCGCGTGCAAAGGTACTATACTGAGTGTGATAAGCGTTCATCGAGGAGGCGGGCAGACGATGAATCCCCGTACCAAATTTGGTCTTATAACGGCCGTTGTGGTGGCCGTGCTGGGATGGCTGGCCGTAGCCGGCATCAACGAAACCAGTACATACTACGTAACCATTCAGGAACTGCGCGCCATGAATGACGCCGCCAAGGAGCGGCGCCTGCGCGTCGGCGGCGACGTCGAAGTCGGGTCGATCAATCGCAAAGCCGACCGCGTCGAGTTCACGATCACGCAAGAGGACCCGGAAGCTCAAGTGCACGAGAAGCTATCGGTCGTCTACGTCGGCCGCGACCCTCTGCCTGACACGTTCCGGGACCGCGCTCAGGCCCTCTGCACCGGCCGGATGCGCGAGGACAACGTCTTCGAGGCCCAACACATTCAGGCCAAATGCGCCTCGAAGTACGAGGCTGAACCGGGGGCGGGCGAAACTCCCGTCTATGAGAAGCCCGCGGCTCCCGCCAATAAGGCAGGCCTGTAGGGCGGCCGCTGAAGAATCTCACGCAATGAGATCCCCGGCATTGCGGGGCCTCTCCTTCGCACAAGGCATTTGCGCATGGAAAATCTCGGGTATGTTTCGCTCCTTCTGGCCTTCGTCCTCTGCCTTTATGCCATCATTGCCGGCCTGGTAGGCAAGTGGCGTGGTAATCCCTTCCTCGAACTGAGCGCGCAGCGGGCCGTGTTTGCCACCTGGGTAATGGTGACGACGGCCGCCGGGCTCTTGCTCTACGCCATTTTGACCGACGATTTCCGGCTGAGCTACGTCGCCTCCCGCAGCAACATCGACCTGCCGACCATTTATAAATTCGCAGCCTGGTGGGGCGGCCAGGAAGGGTCGCTGCTTTTCTGGACCTGGATACTCTCGACGTATTCGTTTGTGGCCATCTTCACCGGCCGCCGCAGGCACCGGGACATGATCTCCTACGTCGTCGCGATCATGATGGGCGTGCAGGCGTTCTTCCTGATGCTGATCGCGTTCGAGGTCAGCCCTTTCCAGGTACTGATGTCGGGACCGCAAATCACGCCTCTCCCGGATGGCAACGGCCTCAATCCGCTGCTGCAGCACCCCATCATGGCCATCCATCCGCCCATGCTGTACCTCGGCTATGTCGGCTTCACGGTGCCGTTCGCGTTTGCGATGGCGTCGCTGATCACGCGGCAGCCGGGTGACCGTTGGATTCACACGACGCGCGTTTGGACCATGGTGACGTGGCTCTTCCAGTCGATCGGCGTTCTGCTCGGGGCGCGCTGGGCTTATGCCGTGCTCGGCTGGGGCGGCTATTGGGGCTGGGATCCCGTTGAGAACGCGTCGTTGTTGCCCTGGATCACGGGCACCGCTTTTCTGCACTCGGTGATGATGCAGGAAAAGAAGGGCATGATGAAGATGTGGAACATCGTGCTCGTCTCGGCGACGTTCCTGCTCTGCATCTTCGGCACCACGCTCACGCGCACCGGGCTGGTCAGCTCCGTGCATGCGTTCGCCCAATCCCCGATCGGACCGTACTTCAACTGGTTTCTGACGATTTCCACCGCGCTCACGATTTTCCTGATTCTCAACCGGCTGGATTACTTGAAGAGCGAGGCGGAACTCGAGTCCGTCGTCTCGAGAGAGTCAAGCTTCCTCTTCAACAACGTGGTGTTGCTGGCGAGCTGTTTCGCGGTGTTGTGGGGCACGCTGTTCCCCGTGATTACGGAAGCCGTCAACGGCGAGAAAATCAGCGTAGGCCCGCCGTTCTTCAATAAGGTGAATATCCCGATCGGGCTGGTCTTGTTGTTCCTGACCGGCGTCGGCCCGCTGTTTGCGTGGCGGCGCACCTCTGTCGAGAGCCTCAAGAAGAATTTTCTGTGGCCGTCGGTGGCGTCCCTTGTGTTCGGGGCGGGGTTGGTTGCCCTGGGCGTTCGTCATTTCTACGCCGTGGTCTGCTTTATCCTCTGCTTCTTCGTGGCGATCACCATCATCATCGAGTTCTACCGCGGGGCGAAGGTCATCCAGGCGAAGCAGGAACTGTGGCTCGGTGCCGCGATGTGGGAGCTGACGCACCGCAACACGCGGCGTTACGGCGGCTACATCGTTCACATGGCGATGGTGCTGATGTTTGTCGGCTTTGCGGGTTCAGCCTTTAACGTCGAGTCGCAGGCCGGGTTGGCCGTAGGCGACACGCTGGAACTCGGCCAATATCAAATCCACCTGCAGAAGATCGACCAGCAGCGTGGCGCCAACTACGACAGCGAGACGGCCTTCCTCGATGTCTCAAAGAACGGAGAGTTCCTGGAGACGATGCACTCCGAGCGGCGTTTCTACCATGCCAGCGAGCAGTTGACCAGTGAAGTGGCGATTCGTCCTCGTCTGAACGAGGATGTGTATCTTGTCTTCGCCGGCTACTCGACCGATGGGCAGACGCCGGTCATTCAGGCCTATATCAACCCGCTGGTGAACTGGATTTGGCTGGGCGGTTTCACGCTGGTCTTCGGCACACTGGTGGCCCTCATCCCCAGCAAGGTGAAGCGCATTCATCCTAAGATGAGAATCGTGGGGACGGCGAAGAAAGAGGATGTGGTCCTTGCTCAAAACTAGCCTTTTGGCGCTGTTGCTCGCGCTGCCGGGCTGGGCCCAGAGCGTGACAACGGGCGACGAGTACTACAAAGAGTATGTAGCGGTTGGCGCGAAGCTGAAGTGCCAGTGCAGTGGGGGATGTTCCTATACGATCGCCCACTGCAATATGCTGAACTGCTCCTACCGCGAAATGGTCAAGCCCGAGATCATGAAGGGAGTGACAGCCGGACTGCCGACGGACGAGATCGTCGAGAAGATGGTGGCCATGTTCGGCTCCGAGCTGCGAACAGCTCCGCGCTCGGAGGGTTTCGGCGTCGTCGGTTGGGCTATGCCCTTCGTAGCGCTGTTGCTGGGTTTGATTCTTGCGCCGGTCGTCATCGCCCGTTGGAAGAAGCAGCAGCAAGTGCCTGCCGCCGCAACTGTCCGCGTTTCGGAGAAGGACCTTGCTCGCTATCGGGAAACGATCGAGCAGGACTTGGCCCGCCTGGAATAACGCCCCCCGATGCTCATCGTTTTCGCGGTACTTTTGCTCCTGTTCGCCTTGGCGGCGACCCTGTTCATCCGCCCCTCGGCGATCCCCGAACCGGAGCCGGTTTCCCCGACACAGCACCTGGAAGACAGGAAGGCCGCCATCTACGAGAATCTGCGCGACCTTCAGGGGGAGTACCGCATGGGCAAGCTTTCCGACGCCGACTATCAACAAACCAAACTGGACTTGCAGCGGGAGCTGGCAGGTGTGCTTGCTGAAATAGACCGCATTGAGGGACGCAAGGTACCAGGTGCGCCCCAGGAGGCGCAGGGGTCCGCCGCCGCGCAAACCGACCGGTGAAATAATAGCTTCACCCAAGACACTCGCCACGCTGTACCCTGAGAAGAACCCATGGAGAACGAGGTTCCACAGCCCAGGACTTGCCCGGCAATGGCGCGAACCTCCCGTACGCTCGGTGGCATTCTTAGCCTCGCGCGCCTTGTGGCGGGGTCGCTGCTGGTGTCTGCCGGGCTGGCGCAGACTTCCATCGAGGGCACGGTGATCAACGAAACCACCGGCCGACCCCAATCCGGGGTGATTCTGACACTGGTCTCGTTCGCGGGCGGCATGTCGCCGATCGAAGAGGCCCGGTCGGGCGCCGACGGGCGGTTTGCGTTTCAGAAGAACTTACCCACGGTGAGCGCGCAGCAGCCCATGCGTGGCATGCTACGCGCGGAGTTCGAGGGCGTACCGTACAGCGAGTTGATCCGGGGCGACTCCCCTACCAACGATATCCGGGTGGCGGTCTATAGCGTCTCGGAAACTAACATTCCCCCGCCGCATTCTCATGTAGTCATCCTCGAACCCACGGGATCGGAGCTGGTCATCAGCGAGAGTTTCCTCTATACGAACGACAGCCGGCCGCCTCGCGCTTTTCGCAACGCGGAGACGGGCACGTTGCGCTTCTATCTGCCGCCGGAAGCAAAGGGCGTGGTGCAGGTCAGCTATGCCGGGGCGGCGCGGATGCCGCTGAACAGTTCCGCCACACCCACAAGCGAGCCGAACATCTACAAAGCGGATGTACCGCTGCGGCCCGGCGACAACCAGATCGACTTGACCTACCTTATCCCTCATCAGGACGGCGGCGTGTTTGCGAGCCGCTCTCTCTACCCAGGCGTGAAGACTCGCATCGCCCTGCCGGCTGGGGTTACGGCGGAAGGTGAAGCGCTTTCGCCGATGGGCACGGAGCCTCGAACCCAAGCCTCGCTCTTCGAGACGCTCACGGATGCCCCCTACCGCCTAACAATCTCCGGCCGGGGACGCCTGGGCCCAGCGGGCGGAGAATCCGCCTCCGCAAGTCAAAGTGGAGGCGGAGGAGGATCCGGCGCCCTGCGCGTGGCGCCCGCCCCGGTACGGAAGGAACTCGTTTGGGTGGTGGCGCTGACCTGCGCCATTCTCGGCCTGGGATTCTATCGCCTGCTCACTACAAAAGCTCCGTACGAGGGACCCGCCAGACCCGAAGGCAGCAATGGGTCCCAGCCCGGGAGCGGCCCCGGCGCCAGGTCGCAGCGGCGAAAGAGATGACCGGCACGGCCCTGGAACTCCGCAATGTCTGGAAATACTTCGGCGAGTTCGCCGCGGTCCGCGACGTCACCCTCGATATTCCGCGGGGCCGCATTCTGGCGCTGCTGGGCCGTAACGGCGCCGGCAAGACCACCCTTCTTCGCATGATGGCGGGACTGCTACGCCCTTCCCGGGGAAAGATCGAGGCCCAGGGCCGCGGTGATGACGCCGTCCAAGCGAAGGCCCTTGTCGGCATGGTGGGTCACGGCCAATGGCTCTACGACGACCTGACCGCCCTCGAGAATCTCGCTTTCTTTGCCCGTCTTTACGAAGTAGAGGACGCTGCAGGCAAGATTGACCACTGGCTCGAGGCCACCGCTCTGTCGGCCTTCCGAAACGCCCGTATCAGCGAGTTCTCACGCGGCATGCGCCAGCGTCTGGCGATCGCACGCGCCTTCCTGCACGATCCTCCTGTCCTTCTGCTCGACGAACCCTGGACGGCTTTGGATGACCGCGCCATGGCCCTACTATCATCTTTGCTTCTTGACGCTCATTCCCGTCAGAGCACGATCGTCGTCTGTTCCCACCAGCTTCGGGAAACGCTGGAAGTGGCCACGGACTTGGCGGTGCTTGACCGCGGCCGGCTGATTTTTCACGGCCCCAACAATGACGAACTCCGGGGATCTCCCCACGAGTTTTACCAGAGAATCTCGTGATCCAGTTTTTCCGGCAGGCCTGGACAATTGCCGCCAAAGACTTGCGGAGCGAACTCCGCAATAAAGAGGCGATGAACGCCGCCCTGTCGTTTTCCGTCGTCGTGCTGCTGCTCTTCAGCCTGGCGTTTGACCCAATCCAGAATCCTGACACACGGGACATGGCGGGCGGATTGCTCTGGATCGTCTACCTGTTTGCAGGCATCCTGCTACTGAACCGTAGCTTCGCCCGCGAAGCGGCGAATGACTGCATGGAGGCTCTCGTCGCGGCCCCAATCTCAGGCGCTGCCATCTTCACGGGGAAAATGTTCGCGAACACCGTGCTGCTGCTCGCTCTCGAGATGATCTCGCTGCCGGTTTTTGGGATGTTCTACGATATTAATTGGGCAACGCGCCTGCCGCTGTTATTGCTTGTTTTCTTCCTGGGCACGTGGGCGTTTGCGGCCGTGGGAACGATTTTCAGCGCGATTACCGCGAATCACCGTTTGCGTGAACTGATGCTTCCCCTGCTCGTGTTCCCCATCACCGTGCCCGCGATGATGGCCTCGGTCCAGCTCACGGTTCTGATTCTGACCGGAGAGCCGATCGCCGATTCGGAGATCTGGTTAAAGCTCTTGCTAGGTGTGGACGTGATTTTCACCCTCCTGGGCGGAGTCCTTCTGGAACTGGTTTTGGTGGGCTGATGGGTCGAAGCAACGGGAACGCCCCGGCGGCGGAGGCGATGGAACCCCAGGGCATCCTAAATTCCCCGGTTGAAACAGAAAAACCGGGAGAAAACAAATGTTCCTCCCGGTTAGCTAACCAGATTGCTCCTCTTCAGAGCAACGCCAATTTGAGTCCCCGTCCCGTAGACTACCGTTTCTTGAGTTTCTTGAGGAAATTGAGGATCGAGTACGTCTTCGGCGTGTAGGTATGCCCGTACCTGCCAGTCGCCTTCGCCGGTTGGCTGGAGGCCGCTAGCAGCACGGTAAGGGTCGGAGCCATCCACAGAGCCTGCTTCCCCGCTTTCACGAGGAACGCTCTGCGATTTGCGGCTCCCTTGACGGTCTTATTTTCCATAGACCACTGCTCCTTTTATGCGCACATCCGTGGGTTTGGCTGACAAAACTCCCCCTTCCCCACGAATGTAAGCTATCTTACCCGGCCACTTCTTCGGTGTAAAGTCACATTTTTTTATAGTACTCGGTATAGTTAAGCGGTGCCGCAGGTTACTTTTCGCGCCCGGAGGATATGCCGATCTGATGCTCTTTTGGTAGTACTGCCAGGACCAAAGGGCGAGATTCCCGGAGGTCAGCAGGGAGATGAAACATGTTGAAAAAACAGGGCGAGAGCCGTTCCATTCCCTTTGCGACGGAAATCTCTGGCGCCGAAAAAGCCCGCTGGAAAGTGGGGGACCTAAACCATCTGAATCGTACCAGCCCGCCGGAACCGTTTGAAGGCCTGGTTGTAGTACCAACGGCTGTTATCGAGCGGTTACAAAGCGGTGTCCCGGCCTCGTCGTCAGGCCGAGGGTTTGCACAGACTATTCACTAACCCCACTGCTTCCGCCAAATCGGAGTTCGGCAGCCCATAGCCTTCGACGGTCGCCGCCCATTCGACCAGCTTGCCTATCTCACCTGGATCCAAGCGCCGGGGCAGGCTTAGGCATTCGGCAAGCAGGCGCCGAAGCGTGTCTACCTTGGAAAGCGGCAGCAGTTCACTCTTGACCTCCGGCTGGTAGGACGGGAAAACCACCCAACGGACATCGTAGCCCTCCCCATTGTCATGCGCCCGCAAAGCCGGGGGAGGGACGAGATAGCGAACGTGCTTTCCATCCTCCCGTAAGTGCGTGCGGAGACCGCCCACTTCCGGAAACAGAGGGGAGAGGAGAGGCCAAGCCCCTGGCTTTGAGGCCAGGGCCAGTGGTACCGGCCTGACGCGAAGGGTATCGGAGGCTATGGGAGCGGTTTCGTCGGAAAGGTAGCGCCATCCGGCATGCATCAGACCAGCTGTCAGGCTGGTTTTGCCGCTGCCAGCGATCGCTGGAAGAAGCAGACAGGACCCGTTTCTTTCCAAGACGCCGGCGTGAATTTGAAAGAGATAAGGCAGGTTATTCAAGGCAAGGGTCAAAAAATTCCCTTTCACAGACGGACCGAGAGCGCCAATATGGGACACGGCGTCAGCGGGCGATCCGTCGACCAGAAGGACGACTGCCTCGCCATGCGGCACGATCGAGATCTCTGCCTGATGCAGACCGGGCATGTCGTCGGCCAAATGAGCCACGATAGGATGCACCCATTCTTCCTGCTCCGAGGTGGCATAGCGGATCTTCACGGACGTATCCAGCATCCGGTACATCCGCTCGCTGTACCAGCAGAGAGGCGCTTCGACATCAGGGAAAGGGCCAGCGTCGTCGCTCGGACGCGTCATAGGTGGCCTTTGGGCTTCAAAGCCCGCAAGAAAGCCGCGCTGCCGCCAATCGGTGATCACGTCCCGAACCGCGCGCTGCGTCTCATCGAGAGAAACACCGAACGTTTCGGAGAGTTCGTGGGCTATTTCCGCTTCGGCCTTGCCCTCCTCCAGGCAAAGCCAGACAATGGTCGCCGCCGTGTTAAGGGCGTGAAGCTCCTGCTGGCCCTCGCAGAAAAGGACCCCTTCCTGCTGGATAAGGTAGAGCTGGCAATCGGCGGCGGGCCTCGGCGTCCCCAGCCCCGTTTGAAGATTCCCCGTGCTTCCCATCCCAACCATCGTAGCAAGAGGACATTTTTTTCCAGGTCAGGGGTTTGTCGTAGAGAGGGTGGCTCCGTCCACGTACGAGACGTGTTCTAGACGGGCCGCTTCGACTTTCGTTCCGTCAGGGAAGCTTGAATGGAAATGCTGTATTCTGGAAATTCCAATTGCCCGGAACAGACCATGGAAAGACAACCCCTGCAGCTCTCCTCTGTTGTAGCCCGGAATGATGGTTTTCTCAGCACTGCTTCCGAAGACGGCATCACTATGATCGGAGATAGCCAAAGTGAGGTCTATCATCTGGACTTCGTGGGCCAACGGATCTGGAGCCTGGTGGAACGACCCTGCCCCGTGAGTGACGTATGTGAAGCGCTGGAAGAAGAGTTTAACGTGGACCCGGCAACCTGCGAGCGCGACGTACTGGCCTTCTTGGAGCAGCTCCGCGAAAAGGGAATTATTCAGATACTCCCGGAGCCGCCTTCAACGCCAGCGGTCTAGCCCCACCGCAGATGTCGACCTCGTCTTGTGCCATGGACCAGCCTATGCGGTCAGCGAGCGTTACAGGTGGCATTGCGCCAGCCCGCGCTTTTCGAGGTACTGCTGGTGATACTCCTCGGCGCGGTAGAACTCCGGCGCAGCTGCAATCTCAGTCACAATGTGCCGCACGTAGCGGCCGCTCCGCTGCAAATCTTCCTTGGAAGCTTTTGCCGTAGCCTCCTGCTCTGGCGAGTGGTAGAAAATCACCGACCGGTACTGCGTTCCGACATCCGGGCCCTGGCGATTCAGCGTGGTCGGGTCGTGATTCATCCAAAAGACATTGAGCAATTGTCCGTAGGATACTTCCGCCGGATCAAACTCCACTTGCACAACCTCAGCATGGCCCGTCCGGTCGGAGCACACATCCTGATAAGTGGGGTTCTTAAGAGTTCCGCCGGCATAGCCCACCGCAGTCGACTTGACTCCCTTGACCTGGCGAAACTCCGCCTCGACGCCCCAAAAACAGCCTGCTCCAAACGTGGCTTTTTCCATTTGCCTTACCTCCACCGCTCGCCTTACAGTACATGGACGCTGCACCGGGACAGCCGGTTCCAGCATCATCTTGACACACCACCAGGCCGCCTGTGGTTTTTGAAGGCCCGGTTTCAGGCTGAGTGACTGCCAAAATGATTTTGCTGATCGACGAGGCAGTCGAAGCGTTACCTGCACGGAATCTGTTTTTGGAAGGGTCCTTATGATCCGCTGATACGACGAACCTGCGGGTTTGCGTTGAAGCCGAAGTACCTCCGCCAACTTCGTCTAAGGATCAGAGTTTGAACGCACGCTGGCGGTTTTCTCAAGCCAATCGTCGAGCGTCGCGGCCAGTTCCTCCAGCCGGACGGGCTTGCTTACGAAATCATCCATCCCGGCATCCAGGCATTTCTCGCGGTCACTCGGCATGCTGCTGGCCGTCAGGGCCAGGACGACGAGATGGTCGCCGTTTCGTTCGCGGCGCCGGATTTCCCGTGTCGCCTGGTAGCCGTCCATCTCCGGCATGTGGCAGTCCATGAGCACCAGACTATATGGAGTCTTTCCCAACGCATCAAGCGCCTCAATGCCGTTTGCTACGGCCTCAGCCTGGTAGCCCAATTTGTCGAGCATGCGCAGCGCCACTTTTTGATTCACCGCGTTGTCTTCAACCACGAGGATTCGCTTGCCTTCTCGCCAGGCAGGCTTGTCAATTTTCGAGATGCGCTTCGCCGGCAACGCGGTTCCGCGAAGTAGATCCACGAGACGTTCGCACAGTTCCCGGTGGCGAACAGGCTTCGTTATGCACAGCCGGATCCCCAACTCGGCCATGGCTTCCTCGCTAATGCCCTGGCCCAAACGCGTCAGAAGTACAACCTGAATACCGGCGGCAGCCGCGTCTTCCTTGATTCCACGAAGCAGGTCGAGCACATCCGCTCCTGCGATATCCCTATCGATGATCGCGAACTTGCGGACATTTTCCTCCGCTCCGCGTATCCACTCGACCACCGCTTCCGGAGAACTTTCCCATCGAGCTGCGATGCCCCAGTCCTTCAAGTACTCCCTCAACGGTTCTCCCCGCGGCTCGTTTTCCGTCATCACCAGCGCCTGCAGGCCTGACAGCTTCTCCTGGCCGGGAATCCGTGCGCGGGCGGCTTTGCTCTTGGTAAAGCGGGCCGTGAACCAGAACTTCGATCCCTGCCCCGGAATACTCTGCGCCCCGATCTCTCCGCCCATGAGATCCACAAGATGCTTTGAGATGGAGAGGCCCAATCCGGCGCCGCCGTAGCGGCGCGTCGTGGAATTGTCGGCCTGAGAGAAGGGCTCAAACAGACCGTCAAGCACCTTCTGGGTCATGCCAATTCCCGTATCCCGGATGGCAAAGCGCACGAGGAGGTCGCCGTCGCTTTCGTCCCACGCGGTTACCCGAAGAGAAACCTGCCCCCTATCTGTAAACTTCACGCCGTTGCTGAGAAGATTGAGTAGAACTTGGCGCAGGCGGCCAGCGTCACCCCGCAGTCCCCGATGTACGGAGGGCGCGATAAACGAAATCATTTCCACGCCTTTGCGGTGACACCTCTCCGTCACCAGTTTCACTGTATCCTCGACTGTGCCAAGCAGGTCGAAATCCGCGCATTCGAAACTTAGTTTCCCGGTCTCGATTCTGGAAAAGTCCAGAATGTCGTTGATAACAGCCAGCAGTGCCTCTGCCCCCACTTGAACGGTCGATGCGAATTCGTGCTGCTCCGGAGTCAGGTCCGTTTCAAGCAGGAGTCCCGCCATGCCCAGGACGCCGTTCATGGGCGTCCGAATTTCGTGGCTGATATTAGCCAGAAACTGATTCTTGGCGGCATTAGCGGCCTCGGCGGCCTCCTTGGCACTCTCGAGCTCCTGCTGGTTGATCCGGCGCTCCGTGATGTCGAACATAAAGCCGCAAAGGATGCGTCTTTCCTCGCCGCCAGTAACATTCCCAGCCGCCACTCGCAGCCACACGATACCACCGCTGGCGGCATGCACCCGGCATTCAAAGCTGCCGAGGGTATGCGTATCTTCGGAAGTCATGCCGAACCGGGAAGCGGCCGGCCGGTCTTGCTCGTGGAGATGGCTCGCCCAGAAACCCTGCTCGTACCAATCTTCGACCTCGTATCCCAGAATGGCGCGGCACTGCGGACCGACATAGATGAACCGGTCTTGGGCCGGGTCGAACTCCCAGGGAATCGCATTGACCGTTTCGACGAGGCCTCGTAGCTGCTCCTCGCGTTCGAGCAGTTTCCTCTCCGCCTCCTGAAGCCTGCGCTCCTGCTCCAACTCCCGAATGGTCTGCTTGACGACCGAAGAGAGCAATGTGCGCAGGGCTTGATCTTTCACCAAATAGTCGCGGGCCCCCTTTTTCATCATCTGGACAACGAGAGGGCCGTCGGCCCGGCCGGAGATCACAATGAATGGCAGGCTCAGATTGCGGCGTTCCAGCAGCCCCGCAAGGTCCTGCCCATTCATGTCGGGAAGCGTAAAATCAAGAAGCATCAGATCCAGGGATTCATTCTCAATGCGCGAGATTGCCTCGTCGCCCCGGCCGGCCGTTACGGTCTGAAAGCCTTCCCGGTTGAGTTCGGCTTCCATGAAGCCGCGCAGGACTGGATCGTCGTCAACGATCAGGACTTTGTAGCGGCTAGGATCCGGTTCCATCACGACCTTCGTAACCTCAAAGGAGACCCCAAGTCGACCACGTCGATTTTCCATGGGTGACGCGGCCGGCCCACGGCCAGACGCCCAGGCGAGCGAGCTTTCGGGCCGGGCCTGGCTTGTGGACCCAACAGTTTTCGGCTTGGTGAGCCTCATGCAACCGGTGAGGCGGTACTATGCCATTCGGAGGGACGGCACATAGCTGGAACATCCCAAACGCTCCCTTTGAAAAGTCTTATCGGCTGCACAAGTTGAGATCGCGAACAAGAGCTAGCGAAGGGGATTTCGGCGCGATGCCGGACAGTCTGGACCGGGGGTGTGTGGAAAGAGCGAGACGGGCGGCACGCACGTACGACAGGATACAGCGCTATTCGGAGCCGCGCGTTTCTGTCAGATGCCGCACCACCGCATGATACCGGTGGGCGGCATCTGGCAGCGAATGGTTCTGCAGTGCGTAATGCCCAGCCGCGGATTCAATTACATCGCGCATGGCCTTGTCGCCGCACCGCGCGCGGTGAAACTACTGTTGCGTGGGTGCGAGGCGACAGGGCTTTTGCAAGGCGCCGGCATAGGCTGCCGTTTCAGCATCGAGGCGCGGGGAGGGGGCGACCAACGCCACCTTGGCTGGCACTCGTGAAGGAAGAGCGGACGCTGCCGGCATGGTCATGGGGCGTAAATTCGCTTCCCAAACAGAGCAGTGCCGATGCGAATTAATGTTGCTCCTTCTTCAATCGCGACCTCAAAGTCATGGCTCATTCCCATCGACAGTTCGCGCAGCCCATAGCGCTCCCCGAGGCAGCGTAGCCGCTCGAAGTAGGGGCGCGACGGCTCGGCCTCGGCCGACCAGGGAGGCATGCCCATCAGGCCGCGCAGGCGTAGGTTTTCACACTGCTCGACGAACTGCTTGAGTTCGGGCAGGTCCTCTTCCGTAACGCCGCCTTTGGTTTCCTCCGGTGAGATCTTCACTTCGAGGAACACGTCGAGGGGAATCGCGGTTTCGTTCAGCCGACGCGCGATTTTCACGCTGTCCACGGTTTGGATCACCTGAAACAGCTTGGCGGCGGGCGTGGTCTTGTTGCTCTGCAACCTGCCGATGAAGTGGAACGTGGCGCCGGGCAACTCGCCGATCTCCAATGATTTGCGTTCGAACTCCTGCACGTAACTTTCGCCGAAATGGCGCTGCCCGGCCTCATACGCCGACAGGATGTCGGCGGCAGGCTTGGTCTTCGAAACGGCTACGAGCGTAATCTCCTCCGGCCGCCTTCCGGCGCGGCCCGCCGCCTTTTCCAAGCGTTCGCGCAATTGAGTGAGCCGCTCTACGATCACGCCACTATTCTAGCGAGTGGGCGCATGGCAGTTACCAGACATAACCGAGACGACCCTAAGGCCAAACGTTATAATTGCAGCTTGACTGGGGCGTTCATCAGCTTCGAGGGCATTGACGGCAGCGGAAAAACGACGCAGCTTCATCAACTGCACCGTAGTCTGGTCGGGGAAGGACATGAAGTAGTCGTGGCGCAGGAGCCTGGCGGAACGCGCGTAGGGACTGAGATCCGCCGCCTGCTGCTTGATGCCGCCAGTACGGACCTGCGGCCACTTCCTGAATTGCTGCTCTATTTCGCTTCGCGGGCGCAGAACATTGACGAGATCATCCAGCCAGCCCTTAAGAAGGGCAAGATCGTTCTCATCGATCGTTTTACGGACGCCACAATCGCCTACCAAGGCTATGGGCGCGAACTTGGCGTCGAGGCCGTCCGGCAGATTGAGCGCGTCGCCTGCCGGGGCCTGCGGCCGGACCTGACACTGCTCATTGACATCGACCCGGCCGTGGCTGTACCGCGGGCACAACTCCGCAACAGTGAACAGGCCGTGGACGAGAGCCGCATGGAGCGCCAGAGCCTGGCCTTTTACGAAAAGGTCCGGCGAGGATATCTCGATCTTGCCCGGCAGGAACCGGAAAGAATCAGGCTGATCGACGGCAACGGTACGATCGAGGACATCGCCGCCACGGTGCGCGCCCACGCCGAGGAGTTTCTTTCCAGGTCCGCGAAGCAGGCCGCACAGTGACCCAATGACGTTCTCTGACTTTGTCGGCAACCAACCGATTGTGGCCTCCCTGCGGCGCATGGCGGCTGAGAACAGGCTTCCCCAAACGCTGCTCTTCGCCGGTCCGCGGGGGGTCGGCAAGGCTACCTTGGCGCGCCTGCTCACCGCGGATGTAAACTGCACGGCGCGCCGCGGAGAACCTTGCGGGAAATGCAGCAATTGCCTGCGAATTCAGCAGGCCGACCTTTCGGACGAGAGCTTCCAGGCCATGTTTGAAGAGCGACTGAAGCTTCCGGCCGCGAAGCGCGTTGAAAACCCGCTCATTGTTTCCACGCACCCGGACTTTCTCATCTTCCCGCCCGACGGACCGCTGCGCATGATTACCATCGAGCAGGCCCGCCGCCTGCGGGAAGCCGCACAGTTTGCCCCTTCCGAAGGCAAGAGGAGGGTCTTTCTGATTGACCACGCGGACCGCGCCAACGACGAAGCCGCTAACTCTCTTCTGAAGACCCTCGAGGAACCGGCGCCGAACCTGACCGTGATTCTCACGGCCGAGAACCCGTATGAATTGCTGCCGACAATTCGTTCCCGCTCGATTCCCTTCTATTTCGCGCCTCTGTCGGCTTCGGAAATGGAGCGGTTCCTGGAACCGAGAACCACGGTCTCCGCCCGCGACCGACAGCGTCTGGCTCGTTGGTCTCAGGGAAGCCCCGGCGACGCTCTGGCTCTCGATGTCGAGCAGTACATCGCACGGCGCGATTCGATGCTGACGCTGTTGCGGACCGCTCTTGGGCAGGCATCGTTCGCCGAACTCCTCTCCCATACGGAAGCGCTCGCCCGGCAAAGACAAGAGCGAATCGAGATTTTGGCGGACTCTCTCTACGGGTTGCTGCATGACCTTCTGCACCTTCGGCTGAACTTGCCAGAGAGCGTCATTAACTCAGACATTCAGAAGGATCTGGAAAAGATGGCTCAGGCCGCTTCCTTCCAATGGATTGAAAAAGCCGCTATCGGGATCTCGGAAATTCACCAGCTGGACCGCCGCAACATCCAAAAACAGCTCGCCCTGGAAGCGCTCGCCGTGGGACTGCGCCGCGCCTCCGCCTGAAGGCAGCGTGGCTGTGAATGCGAGCAGCCCTCCACAAATCACTATCTGACGGCCCGTAGGATCTACCAGTGCCGGCCAAGCGGCACGAATAAACGCTGCCACCGCGGCCTCGGACGAGCCGGGCGAGACAAAAGCGCAACCGAACCGGCGCTATCGTCGTCCGAACGATCTCCGTGCTCACTAACGCTTGCGTCGGTTGCGGGTTCGGGAAATCTGTGTTATTCATAGATCAAAGCTTGAAAACGGACCAGTGGTTTCAAGGTCCGGCTCACGGGCCAAGGGTTCTTCTACCAGCGGAAACCCATTTCAACTGAGAAGATGGATTCGGACCGGTGTTTCTCCCGGTTCGGATGTCCTCCCCGTCCCGCACCCCGTCGAGCAGCATCTTTATAACTTCAGAAGGGTGCAGGTTCTTCAATGAAAGAATCGGTGGAGTCTACGAATCGAAAACTAATCCGGCCTTCTCTTAGCGAGGTCAAGGAGACCTTTGTGCAGCACAAAGAGACGAAGGAAGCCTTTGTGCCGCATAAGCGCCCATCGTCCGGCCCGCCCCAGGGTCACCAGCAGAACCAACAGCAGAACCGCGCGAAACGGTTCGTGCCGCCTGATCAAACCAACGCCGAGAATTTTTATTACGTTAAGCAGATGCAGAACCATACTCCTATGGTTCTGGTGCTGCAGGACGGGGAAGCCCTTCACGGCAAGATCGAATGGTACGACCGCACCTGTCTCAAAGTAAGCCGTGACAACGCGCCGAACCTACTCGTCTACAAAACCGCGATCAAGTACATCTACAAGGAAAACGACAAGGGGGCGAAGGTGGTTCCAAACGGCGGTTCGGGGCCGAACGGATCAGCCTAGCGCCTGCTTCCCCGCCTCAGTTCTTGTGCGCCGTAATTGTGCGAGCCGGTAGGCCCGCCTCTCACCGGCCTCCTCGTATCGCCGTTTCTGATCGGCTGTTTCCGGCAACGCGGGCGGGACCTGCTCAGGCTTCCGCTCCTTGTTGACAGCGACGAAAGTCAGGTATGCCGACGCCACATGGCGCACGTCGCCGCTTTGCAGGTTTTCGGCGAAGACTTTGACGCCAACCTCCATGGAAGTGCGAAAAGCGCGATTCACGGCCGCGCGTAGTACGATCAGCTCCCCAATGAAGACCGGCTCATGAAAGTCCATATGATCGAATGAGGCCGTCACAACAAAGTGGCGGGAGTGGCGCACGGCCGCCAGCGCGCCCGCGACATCGACCAGGTGCATGATCTTTCCGCCCAAAAGCGTGCCGAGGCTGTTGGCGTCATTCGGCAAGGCCAGTTCGGAAAGTTCCGAGTAAGAGGCCTGGACCGGCTTTCCATCCATAAGAAGCTCTCCCTTTCATCGACAGGAAGCTACCCCGCAGGGAGGCTCGATGCGCTCTGCCTGGATTGTTCCCTGCAAGGGTTCTATTAGATCCTGTCATCGAGACGTTGCTTCCAGCGTAGATAACTCTTCACATATGCCTCTGCCTGGAAGCGCAGCAGGGACACCGTGTCAAGACCCCGCCATCGTTCGTTGTGGCAGGAGTATTCGATCACTCCCTGCTGGAACGGAAGGTGGTCCCGCTCGATGCTGTAGTTGATCTGGATCAAACCGTCCCTGTCCAGCGCAATGGCAAATCGAACAGCGTCGGGGCCTTTCGTTGTGGGGAACAGCGGGCATTGCCCGGCGGCATACCCTAAATTGCAACACTCCAGGCGGTCATCGGCCGGAAGAAACGCCTCCGCGCCGGCCAGGCACTCTCCCCTGTAGGCCTCACCCAACGGAGGGCGTAGTTTCCCCGGCCAATCTCTCCACGGACGGGGTTTGGTGGGGCGGAAGTAGGGACAGGCCATGCCGTAACTCTAGATTGCTATAGTAGTCGTCTAGCCGTACCGGCACAAGCCGCGCCCGCGGCCATGGCGCCGGAAAGAGATTTGGGAATGGAGACCAGCCGCTTCGAAACCCTCAAGAAATTCGTGGAGGCCAGCCCTAACGATTGCTTCGTGCGCTACGGGCTGGCACAGGAATATATTCGCCAAGGGGATCTTGAACAAGCATTGGAACAGTTCAAAGAAATCTTGAGAATCAACCCGAACTATCAAGCCGCCTACTATCACGGCGGGCAGACTTACAAGAAACTGGGCCGTCTCGCCGAGGCCAAAGAGACCTTCGAGAAGGGCATCCAAATAGCGGCTGGCTCCGGGGACATGCATGCCCGCAGCGAGTTGGAAGCCGCAATCCAGGAGCTGTCCCAACGATGAACCTTCGACGCCCCAACGCCCGTCCGTGAAGGAAGTGGAAGCCTCGGACTCGTTCCGCTAAATTGCTATACTGGGCCTTTAGCCGGTCTCTCCTCGGGAATCCAGTTCAGCAGCGCAGTAGCAGATGCAGGCCCTCCGGTCAGGTGGGTCTTCGCCTGTCCGAGAGCGCGTGCCGAACGCGCGGCCCGCTGGAAACTCGGCTGTCCTCGAAATCCAATGATCCGTGTTCCTGGCGCACCCGCCCCGCAGAATTTTTGGACCTTGGCGGCATTAGCACCTGCATTTTCACCCGGCTTCTCGCGCAATCAGGGCACGGCCGTACCTCGGATCGACGACACCGGCGTGCGGCACACGGACCTTTCCTTTGCCTCGATCCTCGAAGGTCTCGGCGATTTCAGCGAACACGGCGTGGAGCAAAAGGTGTGGAGCTTATGGAAGAGCGCGACGTCAAAGGAGTCGTGGCCATCAACGCGATGGGCGCGGCTCTGAGCGAACAATCCGTCGCACCGTGCCCCGTCGCGGTTTTCGTAGCGCCGGAACCGGATCGTCTGTAAAACGTCTACGGAAGCCTGATGTTAATACTCGGAATCGGCGGTCTTCTTCATGATGGAGCAGCGGCTATTCTGCGCAACGGCGAAATTGTCGCCGCCATGGAGGAGGAGAAGCTCCTGCGGCAGTCGCATCCCGCGGGCCTTCCAATGACGGCCGTGGAGGCCTGTCTGCGGCAGGTTTCAGCCAGCCGCACCGATGTCGCGTGCGTGGCGCTCGCCCGCCCGCTAGCTACGGGGCGCGACCCCTCTTATCATTTACAGTTGCGCACCCTGTTTCCGCAAAGCCGCATTGTCATTGTCGATCACCACACGGCCCACGCAGCCAGCGCTTTTTATCCGTCGCCCTTCGAGAAGGCCCGTGTCCTGACGCTGGACCAGACGGGCGACATGCGTTGCGGAGCGATCTGGGAAGGCGAAGGCAGGCGTCTGGAGCCGATCGACGAATCCTACGCGCCGGACTCGCCCGCTGCGATTTACAGCCGCGTGACGGAGTTGCTGGGGTTCCGCTCGGGAGCGGACGAACACAAAGTCCAGTGGCTTTCCACTTCCGGCCAGCCGCGGTTCAGCGATCTATTCCTCGAGATCCTAGGCATTCCAGAAAACCGAGTGCCGCGCCTGGACAACAGCTACTTCGACATGTCGCGACCGACCTATGGCGGCTTCAGTGAAAAATTCTACACGCATCTTGGCGCGGAGCCGGGCCGGCCGCTGCCAGAGAGCCTGCATGCCGACGTAGCCGCAAGCGTGCAAAGAGCGGTGGAAGAGACAGTGCTCTGCATGGCCGGCAAGGGCGAGAACCTGTGCCTGGCGGGTGGCCTGATGCTCAACGCGCTGCTGGTCGCCTCCGTCGAGAGATCGGGAAACTTCCAGCAGGTTTGGGTGCAGCCCGCCGCGGGCAATGCCGGCACGGCCATCGGTTGCGCCTTCCATGCCTGGCACCATGTGCTGCGTAAGACGGAGCGCAGGCCTCTCAAGAATCTTTTCCTTGGGCCGGAGTACGACCGCGAGCAGATCAAGCAGATCCTTGAAAACTGCAAGCTGCGTTTCAACTACCTCATGACCGACGAGCAGGTCGTCAACACAGCGGTCAAGCGCCTGGCGGACCACCAAATTGTCGCTTGGTTTCAAGGCCGCATGGAATTCGGCTCGCGGGCGCTCGGCAACCGCAGTATTTTTGCGTCGCCTTTGAATCCTTACTCCACCGAAAATCTGAACGTGTACATCAAGCACCGCGAGCCGTTCCGGAAGTTTGCCGCCTCGGTGCCTGAAGAGCTGGCTTCGGAATACTTTGAGAGCGGCAGCAACGCGCGCTATCTCGCTACCGTCGGGCGGGTCCTCCCCGCCCACCGAAAAACGTTCCAGGCCGCGCTGCTCGACGGCGACCGGATTCGCGTGCACACCGTGCGGCGGGAGGATAACCCTCTAACCTGGGAACTTCTGCAGGCCGCCGGGAAGGTGAGCGGCCTGCCCGTTCTCTACAACACATCCTTCAATCTTTTCGGGGAGCCCCTGGTCTGCGATCCTCGGGCCGCGCTGCGCAGTTTCTACGCTTCGGGCATCGACTCTCTATTCGTCGGCCACTTTCTCCTCGAAAAGTAGAACAGCTTCCCGGAGGGAAAGCGTCTATCCAGGACCGCCGTCCCGGAGGTGGAATCGGGATAGCTCTCGCCCTGGACTCAATGGCTTTGGACCCGGTTTTCACCCGAATCTTCCGGAAACCGGAAGCTGGGACGGTCCATCTCAATGGCTGTGAGGCTTCCCATGATGCGTGCGATTCGATCTTTATCACCCCTGTTGTTTCTGACGCCCGCTCTCCTGTCCGGCCAGAGCGAGGCCGCTCTTCGAGACTACTTTGAGAGCAAATATGTCACCGTCAAAATCGATATGCCCGCGACCAAGGACGGTGTGGACGTCTATCCCTTCACTCCCCGGCCCCTGGATCTCAAGGATTACTCGCGGCGTATCAAGAACAGCGGAGCTGCCCTAAGAAGAGGCGACTCCGTCATGGTCACGCAGGTGAAGGTTAAAGACAAAAACATAGAGTTTCAACTCGGAGGCGGAGGATTCGGCACTCTCGGTGATGATACCGGGGACTTCATCGCCACACCTTCGCTCTCAAAAACCAAACGTGAGAAAGAGCTGGAAAACGAACTCAAGCATGTCACGGACAAAGAGAAAAAGAAGAGCCTTCAGCGGGAGTTAAATGATTTGCGGAACGCGCGCTCCTACGAAGACGCGCGCTTGCGCGCCGAGGCCGCCCAAGCGGAAGAGGCGCGCAAAGCAAGGTTGCGGGACCAGGCGCTCGGAGCCGGCTCCCGCTTTAATCTCCGATTCCACGGCGGCGTGCCGTTCGACATTTTGACTCCCGAAGGGATCATGCAGGCCCTGGCGGACTACGTTGAATTCCCTGAATCAGGCTTACAGCACCGAAGCGCGGAAGTCGCCGTGGCTCCGAGCTTTCCCGCGGCGGCTCCGGCCGCGGCCCGCCCGGCGATGTTTCGCAAGGGAATGACGCGCGAAGAGGTCACAGCGTCGTTCGGCAACCCGGATTCCTGCTCGGAGAAGAGTGAAGGCACGCTCACCTTGACGGCTTGCACTTATCGTTTGCCCGAGGCACGCGCTGAAGGCCACTTCATCGATGGCGTCTTGGTCCGCTACACGATTGCGTCTGAATGATGGCGGTCGGATAGCGGGCCTAGGATCTTCACAGTGCACAGAAGCGGTGACCACCGCCGCCTAGAGCCAATCCGCATCTCAGCCAAGCCTGCCGGAAGACCGTCAGCAGTCCGGCCTGTGCCGGCGGCGTGACCGGCAAAATCCGCAGGAAAAATTCTGCCTTCGATCTCCCCATAACGTCTTCTTGCCAACCGCCGGATAACGTCGGCCCTTTGATTAATAGGGCTTCGAGCAGATGAGAAGCAGTGGTGGGCCAGCGGCCCACGAAAAAGCCTTGCATCAGAGCGGGGCGTCCGCTATTCTGACCGTGCCACGACGGCAAACGTACAACCCCGCCCAATTCGATCCGAGTCAAGCCACAAGGCGGCCGTCATGCAATCGACGGAGTCACCTATGTTAGAAACCAGAACATATCCCGCGAAAGCAACTCAATTCGTTCTGATCTTGCTGGCCCTCGGTTCTTCGCCGGCTTTTGGCGCGGCCAAACCGCGGCCCTCCATGGACAGGCTGCAAGGGTTGCCTGTCGTTTTTGAGAAGAACAGAGGTCAGGCATTGGAATCGGCTGATTTCCTGGGGCGCGCTAAGGGCTATACGGCCTCGATCAGCGCAACTGGACTTGTACTCGCACAATCCGCCGATGATGCATCTGCCCCAATCCATCTGCGCTGGGTGGGCGCCGATTCCCAGGCGCGCTCCCGCGCGCGTAACCCCCTGCCGGGCCACACCAACTATTTCAGCGGTAATGACCCGGCGCAGTGGCGCACAACGATTCCTCATTACGCCACCGTTGAGTATGAGCGGATTTACCCAGGTGTTGATATTGTCTACTACGGCAGCCAAGGCTATCTCGAATACGATTTCCGCCTAGCGGCCCATGCGGATGCAAAAATGATTCGCCTCCGCTACCACACCGCGGACCACGTTGATGTCGATGAGCATGGCGACCTCGTCATTCAGCTAGGCGGGCAGGTCCTGCGACAGAAAAAACCCACTGTGTATCAGGAGATTGAAGGCGCGAGGCGAGAGATCGGAGCCGCCTACACACTGCTCGAAAACGGAGAAGTCGGATTCGATCTGGATGTCTACGACGCCAGCCGCCCACTCGTGATCGATCCTGTTGTGCAGTATTCGACTTTCCTTGGCGGATCCCAGGCGGAAGATGATGCATCGATCGTCGTGGACGCGGCCGGCAACACCTATGTGGTCGGCAAAGGAGCGAGCGACACTGTTGTATTCAAGCTGAACCCCACGGCGACGGCGGTCCTCTATCTAACAGTGCTTAGCGGCATTGCTACGGAGGAAACGAGTTGCCACGGGTCCGCTCTTGCCGTGGACGCGGCCGGAAACGCCTATGTGACCGGTGAGACGAACTCCAACAATTTCCCCACGACGCAGGGAGCTTACAATCGCCAAAGAAGAGGTGGTATCGATCTTTTCGTGGTGAAACTGAATCCGGCTGGAGCCATAGCGTACTCAACTTTCTTGGGCGGGGCCGGCAACGATGGAGATCCTTGTATCGCTCTGGGTCCGCAAGACACTGTTTACATCGCGGCCGAAACGACATCGACGGACTTTCCCACAACGGACGGTGCTTACGACAGAACGTTCGAGGCGCTGGTCGATATTACCGTCTCCAAGCTCCGGCTGGCTGGACAGGGGTCGGCCGACCTCTTGTACTCCACTTACGTCGGGGGCGCCTGCAATGATCGAGACCCTTCCATCGTTGTCGACTCGCTCGGCGTAGCCTATGTCGTCGGAGAGACCGGCCTTCCAGCTACGTTTCCGATCACGCCAGGAGCTTTTGATCCTTCTCATAACGGCGAGATCGATCTGTTTGTCTTCAAACTCGATCCCGCGGGCCGCGGGGCGCAGGATCTTGTTTACTCCACCTACTTCGGAGGCAGTGGGACCGAGTCGGTTGACGGAAACGGACGAGCGATCGCCATCGATGTGCTCGGGGATATCTACATTACCGGAGAAACCGATTCGCAGAATGTTCCCATACCGCTCACGGCGGGAGCTTTCGATACGACGTTCAACGGCGAGATCGACCTGTTTATCGCAAAGCTGCGACTGGGAGGACAGGGCGCCAGCGACTTGGTGTTCTCCACGTTGCTCGGAGGAAGCGGCCTGGATGAGAATTCCGGAATCGTAGTGGATGAGGCCCGGCTCATCTATTTCACCGGAGACACGGATTCCCAGACTATCCCGTTTCCTACCGTGAAGGCGACGCAAGGGAATTATGGAGGCGGGTTATCTGATGTTGTGATGGGGGTACTTAGCCCAGACGGCTCCCAGCTTCTTTTTTCCAGCTACCTAGGGGCGACTGGGTTTGATTGCTGCCCCGATCTGTTTGTCGACAACTCCGGACGACTTCATATCGTCGGCGAGACGAGCTCGGCCAACTTTCCAACAACGGCAGGTGTCCTCGACACGACGTACGGAGGCCAGAATGACTTCTTCGTCACACGCCTGGGTGAGCTGGGAGTTCGCATGTTTACAGTCTCCAATGCCAGTGGCGCAAGGCCTGAACTGGCACCTGAGACCATTGCTAGCGGTTTCGGTCTTGGTTTGGCGGACCAGGTGCTCCCCGTCTCCGCCGCCAAGAGCGGACCCGTTGGTCTCGCGACGACAGGCGCCTCGATCGACCTACCCACATCGCTGGGAGGCGTTTCGGTTCGTGTGACGGACAGCCAGGGCCAGGTCCGGCTGGCGCAGCTCTTCTTCGTTTCTCCAGGGCAGATCAACTACCTGGTGCCCGCGGGAACGGCTCAAGGATGGGCTTGGGTGGAGGTGGTCAAGAACAACGTCGTCGTGGCGCGCGACGGCATTCGAATTGCCAAGGTGTCGCCCGGCATTTACACGGCCAATCTGAGCGGCTCCGGCGTTCCCCTCGCGATCACGTTGCGATACCCCGCCAGCGGACCCGTGACGCAGCAATTTGTCTTCAACCCGAACACCGCCGTCGGCAGCCGGGTTCCAGTGCCGATTAATCTCGGACCGGCAACCGACCAGGTGTTTCTCATTCTGTACGGGACTGGTTTACGGGGTGCTACCGCGGCGACGGCCACCATCGGAGGACTCGGGGTCCCGGTCGCCGGACCCGTGGGCCTCGCGGAATTCGTCGGACTCGATCAGGCTAACCTGGGCCCTCTTCCTCGCGCACTGCTAGGCCGCGGCCAGGTCGAGGTCCAATTCACTGTCGACGGTAGGCCCGCCAACACTGTGGTCGTCAATATCCAGTGAAGAGGGCTGTCGCTTTTTCGGCTGGCTTTCAGGGCGATGACTGTCCGTCGCTCGCGGGCGGCCGGCGTGGATTCCCTGAAGGAGATGGAAACCTCAGTCCGAGATCAAAAGTTCGAATCTCCCCGAAACACGAAGCTAACTACCGTATAAAAGCCGTAGGCTGCCAACAACACGAAACCGAACGGTTTTCTCATGTAGTCGCCGGAAAAGATAATGCCTGCGCGAAATACGACCAGGATGAAGAGCATGATCGGGAAAAGCGTCTGGAAGAAGTACGGGGATGCCTGAAGACCGGACGGCGTGACGGCGGCGGCCGTTCCGGCTACAAACAGCACGTTAAGGATGTCCGCCCCGATCACATTACCCACGGCAAGTTCGCCGTGCCCCCGCCGCGCGGCGCTGATTGCCGTTACCAACTCGGGGAGCGACGTGCCAAACGCCACCATCGTGGCCGCAATGATGCTTTCCGGCACGTGCATGCGCATCGCCGCCGCCGTCACCGCGGGAATCAAGACCTGAGCAGATCCCACCACCAGGGCTACGGCAGTCACGAGCTTAACGATCACAAACGGAAGCGGCCGGTGGATATCCTCTTCGTGTCCTTCGACATCGTCGGCGCCGATTCCCCGTTGAGCCCAGCGGACCGAGACCCAGAGGTAGATTCCCAAGCAAATAACGAAGGTAAAGCCCATGATCTGCGAGAGGTGTCCACCGGCGGAGAAAGCGCTCCCAGGGTCGGACCATGGAAAACAAGCGGCCACGATTCCGAATCCCGCGATCAACTGGATCCAACCCTGATGGCTCACCACCCGCGGATCAAGACGCAAGGGCGCAATCAGACACGCCAGGCCAAGAATCAATCCCGTGTCGCAAATTACGGATCCGACCGCGTTCCCGAGAGCGAGACCGGGGCGGCCGGCCATCGCCGCGAGAACAGACACCGCGGCTTCGGGAGTTGTGGTTCCAAGGCTGACAACCGTGGCCCCAATGACCGTCTTGGGAATGCCAGAACGTTCCGAAAGCGCGACCGCTTCGTCAACAAGCCAGTCGGCCGCCTTCGCCAACACCGCCAGACTGAAAGCGATCGTCACACCCAGAAGAACGGGGTGAAGTTCGAAGAAAAAATGCTGCAGAGCTTCTTCCATGCCAATTGAATTCCGCTAGTGTAGCGTTTCTTCGGGCACTCGCGCCGCTGGCCGGGCCGAGGAATGAATTCTCGCCGCCAGGAGTTCAACTCTCGCGAACACGGCCAGCTAGCGCCACGCCCTGCGTCGCCAGCCAGCCAAGCAAGACCAGTCCCACGGCGGAAGCGACCTCCGCAGCGCCGGGATCATAACTTTCCACGGGGTAATATTTGGGATCCAACTCTGCGATCGTTTCGGCAGTCATCACACGCCCTCGGATGACATCACCGGGATCAGGCGGCGCTGGGTGCTGGAAAGGCCAGAGGCCCAGCACGGCGCCCAGCAGAAGTCCCAGCAGAAAGCCAAGTGTGGCCTTTTCGTGGCGGGCGAGAAAGTATCGCATCAGGTTGCTAACCGCGACCGCACCCAGCAGAACTCCCAGCCCCAACGGAATGAAAACGTGAAGTGACCCCAGAAGCACGGGCCAGTCGGGCCCGCCCTGGCGCAATAGCGCCACTTTGGCTTGGTCGATGGCGCCGAGAATTGTCAGATACTGTCCCAGCACCAGGAGCAGATAGCCTCCGGAAACGCCTGGCAGAATCATGGCCGAGGTGCCGGCGATGCCGGCGACGAATATGACGAGATAGGCCCCCACGCCCCTCCCGGCCTCCGCCGCCTCTCCCGGCTGCACCACCGCCATGATTGCCATGACTGCAATACCGGCCACACCGGCAATGGCCGCGCTGGCTGTAACCTTCCGAAGAAGCTTCCAAACCACGGGAACGCCTCCGAGAGTCAGTCCGATGAACAGGCTGTACATGGCCCAGCGATGATCCACGACGAGGCCTCTCACCAACCCTGCGAAAGCAACAATCGCCAGCGCGCCCGAACCGAGAATCACCCCGAGTGTCATGATCGTTCGAGGCCGGAAGTGCAGTCGTGTGACTTCCGCGATGCCATCGATGAATTGCGGATACACTCCCGAGGCCAACAGCATCGTGCCCCCGGATATACCCGGAACGAGGTTGGCAAGCCCCATTAGAAGTCCGCCGAGCGCACAGCGAATCAATTGAGGAACCAGCGGCTGCTGAATTGCTGAATCAGAATACATGCATTGAGCCTCGGCGCGCCGTCAGGCGCCACCCTTGTTCTTTCAGTGCCCTTGGCGCGAATGTGAGCCGCCCATCCGCTGCCATGCCCATCCCTAGCGCCGGACGGACCGAGCAGCAGCCCGGGCACTCTTTCGAGAGTATCTGCTTCCTCACCGAAAGGGCTAGGGTCTACCGCTTAACCACAGGTGGGATTTGACTGTGGGTTCTTTTCGGCTTCCAGTGTGTTGGGGCATAATAGGAACAGCGATTTGTATGGAAGACCGGGAGTCGACAAAATTCATGACGGAAAGCAACGGCAGCGACCTTCCGCCGGCGGCAACGCCCGATTTCGGGGATCGCACGGAAGTAGCCGCCGTACTTCCCGCTTCCACAGCGGGCAAACAGCAGGATCTCCCCAAACTCACGCTCATTCAGGCCGGTCTCACCGTCTTCAACGGCGTGATGATCCTTGTCTTCACTGTACTCTGGTTCGTGTCCGAAGACGTTCTCTTTCAAATTCTGCAGCGAGCCGCCGGGTTCTGCCTTTTGCTGGCCCTTACTCCCATCGTTCTAGGGGGCGTGATCCTGCAAAAGAACAAGAAGGCGGGTGCCCCCATGCCCGGTACCGTCTACGCCACACTCGGAATGTGGATCGGAGTGATTTTGTCGATGATGACCCTCCTGATTCCCACATTCGTCACATTCCGCGCCTTGTTCGATACGCCAGGCGCCCCTTAGTCGCGCTATCCCCAACGTCCTTAACTTCGCCCGGGAGTACGAACGTCGGCCTGTATGGTCCCAGCCTTCAAAGTATTCTTGTGCATGGCCGCCGGCGATGGCGCCGTGTCTGGTTTATGGAGCGTGACCAGACAGCCGCCCAGTGCGGCGAGCAATATCCCCGCCACAAACTGCCAGCGCAGGCTCGACAACCCGCCGGCAGGCGGGTGAATGATCATCGAGGCGATTGCGTTCACAATCGGCGCTCCGCCGAAGACAATCGACATTACTACTGCCGGTGTTCCCCGGGCGCCAAACGCGAGCAAAATACAAAATGCGCCCACGGCTCCGGCAATACCGGCCGCTAATGACCAACCTGCGCCCTTAGGCGGAAAGCTCCACGAGGCGCCCTGAGTGAGCAGAATCGTCAAGGGCCACAAGACCGCCGTTAGAAAATAGGCTATGCCGACGAAGAGAAACGCCTTGTAGCGCCCCAGATTCGGGTCGGCCATGCCGAGCTGGCCCATGTGGAGAAGATTGCCGTACAGTCCAAACGCCACCACTGTCACCAGCGCGTACATCAACCAAGTCATTGCGGGTTACCCCCTACTGCCCAAAATTTTCGGTCAGGATTGCAGATCCAATTCTCATGCGCGCATCCCGCGCGGGCGGAGCTTCAAAAAAAGAGGCTGATGCGTCCCACGTAGAAGCAAAAACCGCTCATTCTCTCATGAACAGCCGATGGGAGCAACCGCGCCGCGGGAAGGAGTCTCGAATAGAAAGAGAATGCTATCGGTTCACCATGGTGGACGGTGCAACAAACTTTGCCAGCACCAGACCGGAAACCAGCCAGGCGCCGAATGTGTAGCCGGCCTGCTGTAGTTTCCAGTCCCACGGCAAATACCACCAGACAACATCGCCAATGTCGACAAGCACTGTTGCGGTGAGGCCGGCGATGGCAATCAGCTTCACTCTCTGGCCGTAGCTGCCAAGCGCCGGACTGGCAAGCTGGAGCAGCAGGGCTATCAGAACGACGACGACAAGGTCCAGGACAAAACCCTTCACCATAATGCCGGGATCGAACACCGGGCGGCCTTCCCGGGAGTTGAGATGCACGAACGCAATCGGTCCCTCGGCAAACAGTTGGTTGAGCGTTGCTTCGTCATGGTGAAGGCCCGGTATGAAGTAGGTGCCGGTTTCGGGAAAATACTGTAATAATGCCTGGCGTGCACCCGTAACGTCAGCCGTCTGCCGCCACGTCTTGTAGGGCAGCGGGTTAGCGCCCCAATACAGCATGCCCCACAGATAGAGTGCGATGGTTGCCAGGATGATTCCCGAAACCAGACGTTTTGACATGATTCTCCCCCCCCGGGCGGCCTGGCACAAACGAGTTCCGGCCGCGTCCCAGCGCTAAACTTGGCCGTTGATTATATCAGCAGGCCAGACTCTTCGAACAAGATGATGTAGCTGAAGAAAATGCACCTTTGCGGGGATGGTGAGGTTGCCTAGGAACAGCGGCCCGCTCGGCGGCGAGCCGCCATTCATCAGCCTACTGTTCATTGTCCGAGGGTGGTTCGAGACCCAGTCTCTTCAACTCCTGGTTCCGCCAATTCTCAAACTCCTTAATGAGAGCAGGGTCGCGCGGACGGGGATACAGGTCGGTCGATTTGTATTTGCCCGTTGCGAACTTCTCTTTGGTCCAGACATCGTGCAGTTCCGTCATCTTCGAGGCCCGCGCGACGTCAGCGACGATCTGGGCCGGAATGAAGTTGAGCCCCTCGCGGTCACCAACGACGAGATCGCCAGGCATCACCGTCGTTTCGCCGATGCGGACGGGCACGTTGATGCCAGTCAGCATGACGTTGCCGATCGCTGAAACATGAAATCCTCGCACATAGACTGGAATGTTCTGCGGGTAGATGCCGTCGAGGTCGCGGACCGCACCATCAATCACGAAGCCATTGCCCGTGGCCGCGTAAATAGCCGCGGCAAGGTTGTCACCGGCAAACGTGCCTTCCTCAATTTTCCCGAAGAGGTCCACTACCAGCACGTCGCCGGGCTGCAGCAGGTTGATCACGCGTTGATTATTACTTCCCACCAAACCAGCCGCTTTAGCATCGGCTTCGATGATTTCGTTGAGATCGGGGCGCATCGGCATGTACTGCGCCGTAAAAGCGCGGCCGATGAGTTTGAGTTCGGGATGCACGATCTGCCAGCCGCCGGACCACTGGTTCAGGAACCGGGCGCGGCGCAAAGGGCCGAACAGCATCTCTGAAGAGGCCCCTTTCAGCGCCTCGATATAGTTGCCGGGAATCTTCGGCCGCCCATCGTCAAAGCGCTCGAAGGACACCTTGGAGGTGTATTTGATCAAGTCCTCTTTCGAGAACCCTTGCAACTGCGCCCAGACCGGCACGCAGGTCAGCAGCAGAGCAACAAGCAATCGTTTCATGGGCAAACTGTAACACAACTGGCAAGCCCGCGAAAACCAAAGCCGATCGAGGCTGCCCCAGCTTTAACGTTGCCTGTTGCCGTTCCATTGTCGAGAGCCGACGGGCGGAGGAGGCTGCCGGGCGTGGAAAAACGGGGACGAAGCAGTCAAATCACACCCACGGCGTGGAGGAAAACGAGCACGATGCCCACGGGCACCAGAAATTTCAGCAGCAGCAGCCAACCTTGATAAAAAGACTTCAGACGGCTGCCGGAAAGGAAATGGTGGTGCCGCACAGCTTCGTCCATACGCCAAGCTGTAAAAATCGCGACGCCCAACCCGCCCAGAGGCAGAATCCAATTCGAAACGAGATAGTCGAGCGTATCGAACCAGTTTTTCCCGTGTTCACCGAACATGGAGGCGAATCGGCTGCCGAAGATCTCCGTACTGCCGCTCAAGGCGGACGGAATGCCGAATACCGCGATGCAAGCTCCCGTGATAAGCGTGGCGCGGCGGCGATCCCAGTGGCGCTCGTCAATGAAGTAGGAGACCGTCACTTCCAGCATGGAAATCGAACTGGTCAGGGCCGCAAACACCAACAACAGGAAAAATACGATCGACAACACCGCACCGCCCGACATCTGGCTTAGCGCAATAGGAATGCTGATGAACACGAGGCCCGGGCCGGACGACGGCTCCATGCCATAGCTGAAGATGATGGGAAACAGCACCATCGAGGCCGTCAGCGCGACTAGTGTATCGAGCACGGAAATCGTGATCGACGCCGAGACGATGTCATCGTCCTTCCGCAGATAACTGCCGTAAGTGACCATGGCGCCCATCCCCAGGCTCAACGTGAAGAAGGCATGGCCCAGTGCTTCCAGAACGCCACCGGCGGTCAGGCTATCCGTGTGGAATCCGAAGACAAATTCCCGTGCGCGCGTGAAGCCCTCGAGCGTGAAAGAATTCACCAGCAGACCCACCAGCATGGCCAGCAGCAAAGGCATCAGGATGCGCGACCAGCGTTCCACGCCCTTAGCCACACCGCCAAGGACCACGGCAACCGTCAGACTCATGAAGACCAAGTGGCCCACGAGATTGGTGCTGCTGGAGCTGAAAATCTCACCAAACAAGGGCTGCATACCGTCCGGTCCTAGACCTACCAGCTGTCCCGTGAGGGACATCCAGGCGTAGCTAAGGGCCCAGCCGGCGACGATGCTGTAGTAGGACAGAAGGAGAAAAGACCCCAGCACACCCAGCCAGCCAACCGACAGCCATTTACTCTCGGCTCCAGCAAGTGCCTTGAACGCTCCGACAGGCGAGGACTGCGAAGAACGGCCCAGAAGAATCTCGGCCGCCATAACCGGCAGCCCTACCAGGGCGATGCACGCCAGGTAAACGACGACAAAGGCCCCGCCGCCGTTGACCCCCGTAATATAGGGAAACTTCCAAATATTGCCCAAACCGATCGCGGAACCGGCGGCGGCCAGTACAAAACCGAGACGCGATCCCCAGTGGCTTCGCTGTTCCAAGGTGCAAACCTCGCTGCTGACAGGGTTTCGAGCGGCAGTGCTCGTCGTTCAAGCGAAACCGCCAAGATAACATACTGGGTGAGGCGTGACGCGCCTCCCGCCGAGCAAACGAGCCTGACATCAAATCCGGCCTCTGGCACGTAACGAAGACGACCTCGCAGCAGGCCCTTCAGCGCGGCCCGCGACGTGACGGTAAAAGGCAATCCCGGACGGTCATTCGCGGCAGAAAAAGACCGGCCCGGTGGTTGACGGTAGGAGGTTTAAATACCCGATTCATCGGTTGAAAGGCCCGGATCTCCTAGCAAGGCATCGAGCAGCCCTCGAGCACGCCAGCGCCGTAGCGGGCCGCCAGCGGCAGCCGCGGACAGGAAATCCAGGCTGCCCCACGCATCGTTCGCAAGCCACGCCGGTTGGCACACTACCCAGGGCGACGCGCCAATTGCCTCAAATGCGTGCGTTATACTGAGGACGAAACATCATGAACCGGAGAACCCTCTTCGCGGCCATTGCGGCTGCTGTCTTACCCTCCGCCGCACAAGCGGCGCTCCGGAGCCCACTGCGCGGACGCGTCGCGCCCGACAAGAGTAAACCCTCAACCCAGGTGGATTCTCTCTTTTTCCTCACGGAGGCCGGCGGCAAGGAAATTGTGACGGGAGATGAATTCTCCATGGGCCAGCTCCGAGATCCCCGTCTCGCCGGGCGCCTGTGGGAACTCCAGGGGGAACAGAAGGCGGGCGGACCCTTTGAGATCCAGAAGCTCTTCACGATCAAAGACGGCAAGCGTTACACCGTCAAGTATTTTTGCAAGGTCTGCAACATCTATACGTATGAACCGGGCCTTTGCATGTGCTGCCAGGATGAGACGGAGCTTCAAGAAATCCTCACTCCATGACCGGGCGCCTGATGCGGCAGGTTGTTCTCCTTCTCCTATTCGCCATGTCCTTGTCCGCCCAACGTTATAGCGCGCGCCAGATTGAGACGGACGGCTTCGCGGTTGCCGAACTCACCGACCGCGATCGGCAGACCGTGGTGTCGGTTGTCCCTTCCCTTGGCAACAACGCATACCAGATGATCGTCAACGGGAAGAACGTCTTCTATTTCCCCTTTGCTTCGCTCGCCGAGTTCGCCGAGAAGCGGTCGCTGTGCGGAAATCCCTTTCTGGCGCCTTGGGCGAACCGCCTCAGTGAGGATGGCTTCTATGCCAACGGCAAGCTTCGCCCCCTGGATCCACAAATCACGAACGTCCGCCGCGACGCCAACAAACAGCCGATTCACGGCTTGCTCCTCTTCGCGTCGCAGTGGGAAGTGACCGAAGTCAGGGCCGACGCGACGCAGGCCCGCGTCGTAAGCCGCCTCGATTTTTCCAAATATCCCGAGTTGATGGCGCAGTTTCCGTTCGCACACGTCATCGAGATGTCCTACATTTTGAGCGACGGCACCCTCGAAGTGAAAACGCGGATTACCAACCAGGCGTCCGAACCCATGCCGGTCTCGGTGGGATTCCACCCGTATTTTCAGGTGCATGATGCACCACGGGAACGCTGGAAGGTCCGTCTAGATGTGGGCAGTCAATGGCTGCTGAGCGACAGGCTGATCCCAACAGGGGAAAAGCGGCCGATTGCCAGCCTTTTCCCCGACCCGCGCAATATCCAGCTGGGCGACCTTTTCCTGGATCACGTTTTCGGCGATTTGGTGCGCGACCAGAACGGCTTGGCGCACTTCAGCGTGACTGGCGAGCGTGAGCAAGTTACAGTTTCATACTCTCCGCAGTACAAGGCGGCCGTTATTTTTGCGCCCCGTCCGCGAAATGGTCCCTTTATCTGCTTCGAGCCGATGAGCGGAATTACCGATGCTTTCAACCTGGCGCACCGCGGCATCTACAACGAGCTCCAGACCATCCCGCAGAAAGGTGCGTGGGAGGCAAGTTACACAATTCGACCCAGCGGCTTCTAACGCCCGCTTATTCATCGCACAAGATACATCGATCCCTCCGCGGTTCTCCCGAGCGATTTCTCTTAGAAGGGCTGTGATTCGGCCCCTGCATTAGCTTCTAAACCTTGACATCAAGAGCTTCGTATGTTTTACTAAATAGGCTGTCACTCCGCAGGCTTCGCTGGTCGCGCCCCACCTTGGCGCGAAAAACATTCAAAACTTTGCGTTGCTGGCTGCACCGTCAACGGGTGGGTTTAGTATACGTGTCGGAAGGAGGATCATCGTGAAAAGACCAAAATATATCACCAAAATCGATCAGATTCCTCAACTCAGCAAATCAGAGAAGCGACGGCTGCAGCCCGTGAGCGAGAAGTTTGTTTTTCGAACCAACGACTATTACCAGAGTCTCATCGCTTGGGATGATCCGAACGATCCGATCCGCAGGCTTGTAGTTCCGATGGAGGAAGAGCTGGACGAGTGGGGACGCCTGGACGCCTCCCACGAAGAGCTTTACACGAAAGTTCCCGGCCTCGAGCACAAATACAGGGACACGGCGCTCCTGCTCGTCAACGACGTTTGCGGCGCCTACTGCCGTTTCTGCTTCCGGAAGCGGCTGTTCATGGATGATAACGACGAGGTCGTGCGGGATATTACGCAGGGTGTCGCCTACATCCGGCAGCATCCCGAGATCTCGAACGTACTGCTGACGGGCGGCGATCCGCTCATCATGTCCACATCCAGGCTCGGCCCCATCATTGAGCAGTTGCGGACAATTCCTCACGTCCGGATCATCCGGATCGGCACGAAAATGCCGGCCTTTAACCCCCAGCGCATCATCAACGATCCGGATCTGCTGAAGATGATCGAGAGCTACAGCACATCCGAAGGGCGTATCTACGTCATGGCCCACTTCAACCATCCTCGGGAACTTACGCCCATCGCGCAGAAATCTCTCGACCTGTTGCAGAAGCACGGAGCCATCACGGTGAATCAAACACCGCTCATTGGCGGAGTGAACGACAGTTCGGCCACTCTTCTCGATCTATTCAACAGATTGTCGTTCATGGGAGTGCCTCCGTACTACGTGTTTCAGTGCCGTCCGACGGAAGGGAACAAGTCCTACTCGGTGCCGTTGGAAGAAGGCTATGAGATGTTCCGGTGGGCGCAGTCACACTGTTCCGGCTTGGCAAAACGTGCCCGCTTCTGCATGTCTCACATGACGGGAAAAATCGAAGTGGCGGCCATGACGCAAGACCAGATTGTCTTCCGGTACCATCAGGCGGCTGAAGCGGGAAATCTAGGCAAGGTCATGATCTTCGATCGCAACCCCGAGGCGCACTGGTTCGACGACTACTCGGAAGCTCACCGCTTCCAGCCCAGGCGCTCGCCGGCCAACGGTGATTTGGTTCTTCTCGAGGCGCCGGCCGGCCGCTGCTGAAACGCACGAGCTGCGGCGGGCGCACACGGCCGGGGGAAACTCAGGCCGTGCGGTCGTGGCCGCCGCTCTGCTCCAGCAGGTGAATGCGGAGCAGCAGATCAACTTCGGCGGGCCGCAGATGCAGGCGATCGGCGATCAACAGCCTGCCCGCGCCCTGCTCCGCCATTTCCGCAACCTTCTGCTTCTTCGACGCAGCCGGCGGCTTCGCGGCGGCCAGGACCATGGGTTGGTCGGTTGCTTTCACCGGCCGCCGTCCCAGCACGGTCTGTTCCCGCGCCTGCTCGCATGCCGGTGGAAGGAGGGAGTCAGGTCGAGACGCTGTCGCGGCCCCCTCCCGGCGCGTCCCGCAGTGACCCGTGAGTGGCGCTCTCTGCTCGCGTAACGAAGACTCAAGTCGTGCTTCAAGATGCAACAGTCGCGCGCGCAGGTCGCGCAGGCCGCGGCGGGCGAATTGCCCGAGCAGCAGAAAACCGATCACGTAGAGCACGCTCGCAACGAGGGCCCGATCAAACGACAGGCCTCCCAGCAGGTCTTGCGGGATGGATTCCGGTAGCAGCTCCAACCAGTCCGCAAGTTCCCGCATCAGAGGCAACCAATCCACGGCGTTTCTTTCGGGCAAGATTTGCCAGTACAAGATTTTCCTCCAGCGGGAAACCTTGGTGGTATCGCGGGCGTGGCGTCCCGCGGACCTTTCTTGGGCCGTCAAACTGCGCGGGCCGGCGCCCGCCGTCAGAAGATGGACCGGATTCGCTCCTTGCGGCTGACAATCTCGGTCACCCGAACACCGTAGTTACCGTCCACCACGACAACTTCCCCCCGCGCGATTACGCTGTTATTGACCAGCAAGTCGACAGGGTCAGTCGCCGAGCGATTCAGTTCAACGATCGAACCTGAAGCCAGCTTCAGAACATCCTGCAAGGGTAGTACGGTCTCCCCGAAGCTGACGCTGAGGTCCAGCTCCACTTCAAGCAGCAGCTCAAGGTTGTACTTGGCGTTCTGGCTCAATGCCGGCCCATCACTGATCTCCGGCAAGGCAGGGACAGGGTTCAACGCCGGCGCCGCGGGGTTGGATGATGCCCTTCCCTGCTCCGGCACGGCTAGTGCGTCGAGCATCGAAACATTGGGGACCAGTGCCAACAGGTGGTTGGTTTCCGCAATCCGAAAACGAAATTCGACGCCTAGGTCCGCTTCCCCGGAAGCCACAGGCGCGCCGGGAGAGGGCGCATTGAAACCAATTCCCCGTTTCAACTTGGCCGAAGCGGTCGTTGCGAGAGCAGCCGCTGCTTGCCCTAGAAGTTCTTGATACGTCTCGCGAACGATCTGATCGTCCGCATCCGGCTCACCCGTGATAACGCCGGCGATCGCCTGCGCCGTCTCATTGGTGCAACCGACGGTCAACGAGGCGCCCTCAGCGGCGTCGCAGGCAAGCTGGAGCCACAGGGGTTGGCGCCACTCCGCCCATAGGGCCGGATTAGGTTCCTGGGCCTCCAGTTGAGCGTCAACGGCGGTTCCCGAGAGGTCCAGAGCAAGAAGCGACTGCAGAAGTCCCCGCGACCACGCTTCGGTCAGCCAGTGAGACTTCCTCTCCCGCTTCCATTGCTGGGTGTGCGTATCAGCCACGCCGGTTCGTCAGTCGGCTTTGCCTGCCGGTTCGTTCACAAGAATGCCGCGGGCGTTCCCGGCCGCAACGACTCGTCCCGAAAACTTCTGTTTGCCGTTGACCTGAATCTCCGCCAGTTTCTGCATCGAAATTTCCAGCGATACGACATCTCCCTGTTGCAGACTCAGAAGGTCCCGCACTGCGATCTTCGCTCCTTGCACCCTGGCATCCAGCCGCGACGGCACCTGCTTGATCAGCTCGCGCATCCGCCGGCGGTCGGTTTGCGAGTCACTGCGCCGCCGTATCGACCATTGTTGCTCGAATTTTTGCCCCATCATCTTCACCAGAATGGAGGGGATGCCGAAGTTCATCATGCCGCGCGTTTCCCCCATCGTAAATTCGAAACCAATGGCCACGATGGCCTCGTTCGGCGAAAGAATTTGGATGAGTTGAGGCTGCGTCTCCGCGCCCTCGACCGAGAAATCAATGGCGGCGACCGGGGCCCAGGCTTCGCCCAGGTCATGCAGCACAATCTTCACCACACTCTCGAGAATGCTGAGTTCGATTTCGGTGACCTCCCGAACCTCTTGTAACGGGGCCGCGCCGCTTCCTCCCAGCAGCACGTTCAGCAGCGGAAAGACCAGCGAGGGGTTCATTTCCAGCACCGAGTTGCCGTCCATCGGACGCATGCCAATACTGGAAATGAACGTTGGTGTCGGCAGATACTGCAGAAACTCGCCGAAGGAGAGTTGCTCGACGGACACCAGACTCACCGTGACGTAGGCGCGCAGATAGGCGCTCAGCGACGAGGCTAGGTTCCGGGCCAAGAAGTCGTGCATCAAGTGGATGGAGCGAAGCTGTTCTTTCGGAATCCGGTCCGGCCTCCGGAAGTCGTAGGCAACGGCTACCTTGAGCGGAACCGCTTCGTCGTCGTCGGCCCCGTGCTGGCGGAATAGCCGGTCTATTTCTTCCTGGGAAAGTTTCGCGTCCATGATTCTACGGTCACCTCGGCGCTCCCTAGCCGTCTGGCGTCAGGCCCCCGTGGGCCATTTCGCCCGCAGCGCGGCCCGCATGCGCAGCACGGCTTGAGACTTCAGTTGGGAGACCCGCGTCTCATGGAGTTGCACAACTTTGGCGATCTGCCGCAGCGTCAGCTCCTGGTGATAGTAGAGCGTGACGATGGTGCGCTCCACGTCGGGCAGGCGCTCAATCGTCGATGCAACGAGCTTTTTCAACTCGGCGCGTTCGAACAGCCGTGAAGGCCACTGCTCCTCGTCATCGGAGACAAAACGCAGCACATCGGTTCCTTCGCCCGCTCCCGGCCCGCCTTGCTCCATCGGGGCCAGATTGATGCCGCGGATCTCCACCAGCCATTGTCGGTACTCCTCGAGGGGGATCCCGAGTTCGGCCGAAACTTCTTCTTCCGTGGCGGTGCGTTGCAGCGTCTTCTCGGCGGAGGTGATGGCCGCCTCGATGAGTTTCGACTTGCGGCGCTTGTTTCTGGGCGCCCAATCCAAACTGCGCAGGCTGTCAAGGATCGCGCCGCGAATCTTGTGCTCGGCGTAGGTTTTCAGCTTCACGTTCAACGACCGGTCGAAATGATCGACGGCATCGATCAATCCCAGCACCCCAGCGCTAATCAAGTCGTCCAGACAAACGCTGCCCGGCAGCTTGTCGTGAATGCGCGAAGCAATCAACTTGACCTGCGGCAGGTGTTCCAGAATGAGGTTGTCCCGGTCACGACTGCTCTCCCTGGGCTCCGTTGATTTCGACAGCTTCGGATACATCGGCTCAGTTGTCCCGCCAGGCCTTGTTCAGCATCAAGTCGATCAGCCGCTCTTCGGTAGCAGGCGTCAGGTCGTCGGGCACGCGCTGGCCGGTCGAAAGGAACGACAGGGGAAGACGCGTACGCACGGATTCATTGAGAATCGGACCGTAGGAATCCGTCTCATCTAACTTCGCAAACAACAGTTTTGCGGGCCGAAAAACGCGGTACTGCTCAACGCCTCGCCGCAAATCGCGGGGCCTAGCTGTCAGGTTGAGCACGAGGTGTACATCGAGGCCGCCAACCTGGGACAGCGCGTCCGCCAGATGATCCGCCCGCTCGGACTCGCCCGTCCCATAGCCCGGCGTGTCAATCAAAACAAGTTCCGGGCGCTCGGAGCTTTGCGAAAGCTGGGACAGAAGCCGCGGCAGCAGCGTCAGATCCGAAACCGGTGTTAGCGGCATGTCGAGAAGTCCGGCGTAGGCCTGTAGCTGCTCGACTGCACCGACACGCACTGGATCGACGGTCAAGAGATGCACGCGTTTCGGCCCGCCGATTCCGAAACGGACGGCCAACTTCGCCAGAGCCGTCGTTTTGCCCGCGCCGGCGGGGCCGACGAGCGCGGCTACCCGCGGACCAGCGCCCGTCTCCCCCAGCCCGTTGGCGGTGCGAAACAGCGCCTGGAGCCTAAGCGCAAGCAACTCGCGAACCCGCCCCCGGCTCGCGCCTTGCTCCACGGCCGGCCGCAATACTGACACGAGTTGAGCCGCCAAAGCGGCGTCAATGTCGTTCCCCAGCAGGTAGAAGTAGACTTCCGCTAGAACAGGGTCCGTAAGCAGTTCCCCGGATGGCAGCAGCACGGCCTGCTCAGAGCGAAACTGATTCTGCAGCCACAAACGAAGCCGCTCGACGTCCCGCGACAGACTCGCCACGGAATCCCGCAAGTCACTGCCATGAACCTCTGGCATCGCCCACGATCCCGTCGCCGGCCCCTGAGCCTGCGTCTTTTTCGGCGAGCTGATCGTTTTTTCGCTGGAGCGAACGGTCGCGGCAAAGCCAAATAACGGCGTCCGCACCGGCGCTGCTGCCATGAAGTGTTGCGAAACAGGGGATCCCCCGGAGACGCCAGCCACAGACTCATCCCGCTGCCGCTTGGCGCCATGGTCGTTCACGGAAGTGGCCTCCCCAACGCCGCTCGGGCCCGGTGCCGCAGACACGGCAAGACCTGTGGGACTTCTCCGCCTCGAGGACGGATCAACGATCTCGGCGCTGGCGGAAACGGCGGCTAGCTCCAGGGTTTCCGCTTCGTCCTTACGTTTACTGTCCACGAACTCGCGCCAGTGGGACTGACCGTATCCCGCGCGGGATACGGCGCCGCCCTGCTGAGCCAGCAGGCTCTCAATCTGTTCGGCGGATGCGCCCTGCCAAATCTCCTGAGGTGTCGGTGGAGGCGCAGCCGGGGAAGACTGCGCGTCGGGCGAGGTGGAAACACCCACTGCGTTTGCCTCGCTCTTGCGGTCGAGCAAGGCGAACGTAACCTCATACCGGCCTTCGCTAAGGGAGCCGGTTTTTTTCGATCCGAGGAAGACGGCTTCCGCACCCAGCTCAACGCTCGCCAGGCGCACCGCCGCTTCCACTGTGTCGGAGTAGTAGCTCTTGAGTTTCATAGCCGGCTCTCCTTCGTTTTGCATCTCCTCAACTGGTCAACAGTGCTAGCGCACAACTCCGAGCGAGGTTACTTTCACATTGGGGGGGATCTCGCCGTGGGAGACCACTGCCAGCAGCGGCAGTTCCGACTCAATCATCTGGCGCACGGCAAAGCGCGCCGCCGCGCCGCAGATTAGAATCGCCGGCCCGTGCAACCGGCCCACTACCGCCTTTACCTTTTCCACGACTTCGCTGATCGCCGCCGGCGCCAGTGACAGGCGCGACGAGATCTCGTTGTGTTCCACCGCGCTCTGCACGGTTTGCTCGATGCGGGGGTCAAGCAGGTAGGCGGGCAGGTCGCCTCGCTCATTCAAGTAGGGTTTGACAATCGCGCGCGACATCGCTTGCCGCACAAACTCCGTCAGCAACGTCGGGTTCTTCGTCGCGCCGCCGCCTTCCGCCAATGCTTCCAGAATCGTGACACCATCTTTGATCGAAACCCTTTCTCGTAACAGATTCTGCAGCACTCTTTGCACCAGCGACAACGGCAGCAACTTCGGCACAAGATCTTCGATCAGCTTGGGATTCTCGTCGCGCAGGCGGTCCAGAAAGGCGCTCGTGTCCTGCCGCGTCAAGATCTCGTGGGCGTGCGCGCGGATCAGCTCGCTCAGATGCGTGGCGACAACATTCGCCGCGTCGACAACCGTGTAACCCATCAGCCGTGCCTTGTCAGCCTCCGAAGGCGGCACCCAGATCGCGGGCAATCCAAACGCCGGTTCGTGGCCCGGAACCCCCTCGATCTTGCCTTGCACCTGCCCCGGATTGATCGCCAACTCCGATTCCGGCTGCAGTTCATAGCGGCTGATCTCGGCTCCCTTCAGCAGCACCACATACTCGCGCGCCTTAAGCGACAAGTTGTCCGTCACACGCACCGGAGGCAACACGAACCCCAGATCCGACGCCAGTTGGCGCCGCACACCCGCGATGCGCTTCAGCAGCGTGCCCCCCTGGCCGGCATCAACGAGAGTGACCAGTCCCAAACCCACTTCGATCGCCAGAGGCTCCACACGCAGCAGACTCTGCACACTTTCCCGTTCGCTCAACGCCGCTGGAGGGGGAGCGACCACCGGTGCGGCCGCCTTCTGGCGCAGGTTCCATCCCAGTCCGCCGACACCCGCGCTCATGAGCAGAAAGGGGAGTGTCGGGAACCCTGGAATCACCGCCATCGACCCAAGCACCCCGGAAGCGATCAGCAACGGCTGCGGGCGAAGGAACATCTGCTTGCCGAAATCCGCTCCCAGCCTCGTCTCACCCGCGGCGCGCGTGGTGATGATGCCGCCAGAGACTGAAATCAAGAGGGCTGGCACGACCGTCACCAAGCCATCGCCGACCGTCAGCACGGTGTAGGTCTCCAGGGCTTCGCGTAACTGCATGCCATGCTGCAGCGCGCCAATCAGAAAACCGGCGCCGATGTTCACGGCCGTGATGATAATGCTGGCGATCGCATCCCGCTGGGTGAAGCGCACCGCGCCGTCCATGGCGCCGTAAAACTCGGCTTCGCGGGCGATTTCCTGCCTTCGCTGGCGGGCTTCCGTCTCGTCGATCAGGCCGGCATTCAGATCGGAATCGATGCTCATCTGCTTGCCCGGCAGAGCGTCGAGAGTGAACCTCGCCGTGACCTCGGAAATGCGTACGGCGCCATGGTTGATGACGACATACTGAATCGCGATCAATAGGATGAAAATCACTACCCCGATCACGAAACTGCCGCCCACGACAAAGTTGCCGAAAGCCTCGATCACATCGCCAGCCGCGCCCGTCCCCTGCTGTCCGTTCAACAAAATCAGGCGCGTACTCGAAATGTTCAGAGACAGCCGCAACAGAGTCAGCAGAAGCAGCAGCGAGGGATAGACACTGAACTCAACCGGACGACCGATATACATGGTCGCGACCAGCGTGAGCACAGAAAGAGTAATATTGAGCGAGATCAGCAAGTCTAGGACGAGAGGCGGAACTGGCACTACCATCATCACGACAATCGCCATGATGGCCAGGGGAACGGCTGCGTTCAGCCGCTCCGCCGCCGGAACTGTCAGTGCTGGCGATAAGACTGGCTGCACAACTTATCCGTTTACCGCGCGGCATACGCCGCGTCCCGCCCACGCGTTTCGGGACCATTGCGCCGCGGCGCAGCGGTGCACATCGTGCAAGTCACTAATTCATTGACCTACGTGTCACGATGCCGCCGCCTTCAAAACCTAAGGTCTTTCCCTGTGATCTCGCTCACTCACTTTGTGACCGCGCGGGGCGCGGCAATCCTTTAGGGTCTACGGGACCCTTCTTGTTAATCGGTAGATGTGCGCCAGAATTTCAGCCACCGTGCGGTAAAGATTGGCTGGTATCTCGCTACCCACCTCCGCCGTCTTGTAGAGGGCCTGTGCCAGGAGCGGATTTTCGACGATCGGGATGCCATGCTGCTCCGCCACCGAGCGAATCCGCTTCGCCAGAAAATCAAGACCTTTGGCCAGTACCACGGGCGCGGCCATCGCCTCCGGCTCATACCGCAAAGCCACGGCATAGTGAGTCGGGTTCGTCACCACGACGCTCGCCTTGGGCACCTGGCTCATCATGCGGCGGCGCATGAAATCCCGCTGTATCCGCCGCAAGCGGGCTTTGATTTGGGGATTCCCTTCGAGATCCTTCTGCTCCTGCTTGATCTCGTGTTTGGTCATCATGATGCGTTGGAGCACCTTGCGTCTCTGCCGGTAGAAATCAAACAGTCCAAGCGCGAGCAGCAAGGCAGCCGCTTTCAAGAGCAGAGCAGTCAAGGCTCCCCCGACGTGCGCCGACCCGGAAGCCACTGTTTGCCGGGGCAGTCGCAAGAAACCCGGCAGCTCGCTCCCGATCACATACCAAAACACCCAGGCGACAAAGGGCAGCAGCAGCAGCGCCTTCAGCGTCTGGCTGAGATTCTCGGCGGGCATCTCCCGCAGCTTGGAAAACGGGCTGAGCCGCTTGAAGTCCGGCTGCAGCCGCTTCGGCGCCAGGGCAAATCCCGTTTGCGCCAGGTGAACGAGGATGCCCAGACTGATCAGCACCACCGCGAACACGCCCAGAAACGACAGCGGCTCCAACAGCAGAGCCGCGGATACGCCGCGGAGGCGCTCTATGGTCATCGAATCGCGATAGGCCTCTGCAAACAGGCCGCGCAGGCTGGCCTGCAATGCCTTCATGGCATCGCCACCGTAAAGACTCAGCATCAACACGGCGGCGCCAAACTGAAGGGCGGCGGTCAGTTCGCGGCTGGAAGCGACCTGGCCTTCGTCGCGGGCCTTTTGCTTTCGCCGTGGTGTCGGTTGCTCGCTACGCTGCGCTTGGTCGGCGGGCATGGCAGTCCTACCGCTTTACGACGGCTGTGATCACCTCGAAGGTCTCCACAGCTAGGTCGTGGAAGGAGCGCGGCATCAACAACAGCGCAGGAAAGAGTAAAGCCAAACCGGCGATAATCTTGGCGGGAAACGAAAGCGTCAGTAGCTGCATGCGGCTGTTTACTTGATTGAGAAGCCCCAGCGTGAGGTCTACCAGCAGCAGTACCGCCACCACCGGGAAGGCCACCCGCACGGCCGTTTCGAGGGCAACCCCTCCCAAGGCGACCATCCGCAACGCGTCGGCCGGCGTCGTCACGAAGTGTCCCAGCGGCCACTCTCGCAAACTGCGGGTCAGCACCCGCAGGACATGCAGGTGAAGATCAAAACAGAAAAAGAGCAAGCTGCTGAGCAGCACCAGCAGCACGTTCAGAATCGAGGCATCCACCTGCGTGTTCGGGTCCACAAGGTTGACATAGGAATAGCCTGCTTGAAATCCCAACATCTGCGCGGCAGTCCCGAACGCGTCCAGCAGGATCGCAACACCCAAGCCTACGGCTAGCCCCAAAACGCCTTCCGAGAGGATCATGCCCGCTAAGCGCCAAGGCGCGGCCTCGGAGTTGAGCAACTCGGGGTTCGCCGGTCCCGACGCGAGCGGCGCCAGCACGAATGCCAGTGTGGCCGCCAGCACAATCCTCGCGGTCGCTGGAGCCTGGCGCAAACCGGGCATGGGAACCATCACGATGAAGCCGCCGACGCGTACCAACAGCAAGACGTAGTTCAGGAGCCAAATGGCGGGAATGTCGAGATTGACCGCCAGCGGCATGGAAGCTCCAACCCGATCTGCGGCAAAGCTCGGCCGCTCGCACCGCCGCGGTCAGTGCGCAAAGCGGTCCAAGCCGCCAAGCAGATCGCGCGTGTAGCCCAGCAACCGGTTCGCCATCCAGGGCAGCAAGAGCATTGCCGAAACGAGAAACACCAGTAAGCGCGGCACGGAGTTAAAGGCCGGGTCCTGCATCGAAGTCAGGATCTGCACGAGGCTGACGACAATGCCCGCCAGGAAGCCGATCAGGAGAATCGGGCCGCCCACGATCAGTGTGATCCAGAAAGCGTGGCGCATGATTTCCACGGCTGTATCGACAGTCATTGTTCAGTCCTCCCGCGATGTAATGCCCATGGCGAAGCCTCGACAAAGTCGCCCGCTAATAAAACCCTCGGACAAGAGACCCGACCACGAGGTTCCAGCCGTCCACCAGCACAAAGAGAAGCAGTTTAAACGGCGTGGAAATCATGATCGGGGGCAGCTGAATCATGCCCAGTGATAGCGTGATGGAAGCCACCAGCAGATCGATGACGAGAAACGGCAGGAACAGCACGGCCCCAATCTGAAATCCGATGCGCAACTCTGAGAGCACATACGCGGGCATCAGCACCGTCAACTCCAGGTCGTCCAGATTCTTGGGACGCGTCTTTCCTGTCACCTCGATGAACAGCGCCACGTCGTTTTCCCGTACGAAGCGTGCCAGGTAGTGCTTTACGGGCACAGCTGCCTTCTCCAGGGCTTGCAGATCGGTGATCTCGCCCGCCCGCAGTGGCACGATGGCTTCCCTCTGGACCTGATCGGCCACGGGCTGCATCAACACCGCCGTCAGGAACAACGCCAACCCCAGCAACGTTTGATTGCCTGGCGCCGTTTGTGTTCCGATCGCCTGCCGCAGAAAGTGCAGTACGATAACGATCCGCAGAAATGGCGTCAGGGATGCGATGGCCGCCGGCAGTAGCGTCAGGAGCGTCAACAGCAGCAGAATCTGCAATGGCAGACCCATCTGCCCCGGTGCTCCGTCAAACGTAAGACTCGGCCCCAGCGGGGCCGCTGGAGGCGTTGGAGTTGTTTGGCCCATTGCCGGCGCCCCAGCGAACAAGATCAGGGCCGCCAAAACGGCCCAGCTACAGGAGACGCCGCGCCATCGCGGAATGCCGCTTGAACCTCGAAGGACGTTTAGAACTGTTTGCCAGCACCAACACATGGAGGCTCCCGGCGGAGCCGGATCGATCAGCTCAGCCAAGCGGAAATCAGGCTTGCTCTTTGGCCCGCAACCGTCCAAACAATAGGCGCGGCCCTCGAAGGGCCGCCTCCACGTGAGGCAGGCTGCCAGCATCAAATTCGCGAATGACGGTGACGCGTTCCGCTGTCGCCGCGAGCAGAAAGCAACGCTCTCCTATCCGGACCAGTGAGAGCTGGCTGCCACGGCAAAGCGGCAGCGACTCCAGAACCCGCAGATGCCGTCCCGCGCCGGCCCGCTCGTCTAAGCGGCGCAATAGAATCCACAGGACGCCCAACAGCGCAAAGACCAGCGCTAGAGATCCAAACGGTCCAAGCATGCCACCCCTATCTCGGCGCGGACGCCTTTCCGCCCCGGGCCAGATCGGTAATCCGTAAGCCCATCATGTCCTCGATGACAACGATCTCCCCGTTGCCCGCGATCATTCCCTCTAGCAGCAGATCTACGTTTTCCCCCGCCGAGCGCTCCATCTTCACGATGGATTCGACTTTAAGATCGAGAATCTCCATCACGGTCACGCGCTTGTGATCCAACTGCACACTGACGCGGATGGGAACATCCGACAGCGCCGCCAGGACCCGTTCATCCTCGAGGTCTGCCGCGGTCCCTGGGCCTGTCCCCTCTGCTTCGGGTTCGCGGTCACGTTTGGTGGCCGACTTCGCCAACGAATTCGCTCCTTACCGCTTCAAATTCAATGCTTCCTGGTTAAGCTCGTCCGCCGTGGTGATCACACGGGAGTTTGCTTGGAAGCCCCGCTGGTAAGTCAGCAGGTTTGTGAACTCTTGAGCTATATCGACATTCGAGAATTCAAGCGATACGCCGACGATCGACCCCAAGCCTCCGGAGTTCGCCTGCCCCGGCGCCGACACCCCCGACGCCGCCGTCGGCACGAAGTTATTGTTGCCGGTGGCCAGCAATGTCTGCGGATTGTTGAACCGTTGCAGTGCCAGCTGCGCCAGCAACAGGGTGCGGCCATCACTGTAGAGGCCGTTGATCTTGCCGCCGTCGGCGATCGAGATCGAAGTCAATTCGGCGGAAGGTGTTCCGTCCTGGAAAATATCGGTCACCGCCGAGTTCGAGGCCACGCTCGAAAGCGTAGGCTGCAAGAGCGAATCAAGCAGGTTCCAGTTAATCAGCAAATCGGCGGCGCCATTGGCGAAGACCACCGGGTTAGGAGTGGCCATACTCATATCGATCGTAATCGCGTAAGGCACGCCCGGAACGTCGAGTGCGCCGTTGGCGTCGAAGTCGAGCGCAAAGGGCCCACCCGAGACGATGTTCGGGTCCGCCGCCGGCGGCACCAAGGGTGGACCGGTCGTGGTGTCAAGCACGTCCGAGGCAGGCAACGTCACCGTCACGTCAAACGAACTCGAGAAGCCAGCACGAGGCGGCACGACGGGCGTGAAGACCAGCGTCATGATGTGCGATTCGCCCAGGGAGTCGAAGATCTGGATGGGACGGGAAAACGGCAGTGTCGAGCCGGTCGCCAGGTTGGCGCTGATTCTGATGTTGGCCGTCCCTTGCGGGCTGATGCGGTCATTGCCCTGGAGCGTGATGTCGCGGATGGGCAGGTTCGTGTCGACCACCCCATTTGCTTCCCGAATCCACCCTTGCACGCGCTCGCCGCTCAGCGTGACCAGTTGCTGGTTCGAGTTCAATTGGAAATTGCCGGCCCGCGTGTACTGGATGAGATCCGCGTCCTTGACGACAAAAAATCCCTCCCCTTGAATCGCCGCATCGAGCAGACCGCCCGTGTTTTGAATCGTGCCTTGCTCAAAACGGCGTGACACAGTAACCGGGGCCGTGCCGATACCGACCTGAGACGCGACGCCGGAACGGCTTTGGCCGACTTGCTGATAGAACAGGTCGCGAAAGTCCGCCCGGCTGCCTTTGAACGCGATGCTATTGAGGTTCGCGAGGTTGTTCGCTACAACTTCGACCGCTCGCGAGTGAGAGCGGAGACCGGAAAGTCCCGTAAAAAATGCGCTGGGCATCGAATGAGTCCTCCATCCACAAACTGTGTCTGCGGTCTGTCTTTTGCGGCCGAGCGGGCGAATGCGCCTCTCGGGAAATGCGTCTACGCCGTTGACTGTGCGGTCTCCGAGGGCGCTGGCGCCCCAAGGAGCAACGCGTCTTCAATCGTCTGCAGCGACTGACGCATCTCCAGCAGTTGCTCGAGCGAGCTGAACTGCGCCAGCTGCGTGACGAATTCCGTGGGGTCCTGCGGGCTCAGCGGGTCCTGGTTGCGGATCTGCGTGACCAGCAGTTGCAGGAATGTGTCGCGGTTCGCGCTATCGACGAGTAACAGTTTGGGGGTGCTGATTGCTCCGGATCCCTGCACCGGTACAGTGGACGCGATACCTGTCACCATGGTCCGATCTCCTTCCCGCCTGTTGCGCGGGTCTCGCCTACTCCCTCTCCACCTGAAAAGTCTGCTGCGGTTGCGGGTCGCGCCGCGCGCGCTGTTGCCCGTGCCGCGGATTGCGTGATCGTCCTCCAGGCTGTTCAAAAGCGTCTCCGCCGCCAGGGGCGTGCCGCTCGTCGCCGCTCGCCAGAGAAGGTTCCAGGCCCCGCCGGGCGAGAGCGTCGAGCAGCGACGGGAGCGACTCCATCAACAGGTCACGCCCTCGCGCGGAGTCCGTGCGAAGCATCGCGTCTACCAGACCGGCACGCTCGGTCAGACGCAGCGACACTCTGCCCACACGGTCGTCTTGCAACAACAGCTCGAGCTGGTGCCCGTCTGCCTTTTTCTGCAGTGACGCCAGGTCCACTAGACGTTCAACCGCCTGCACACGGTCGGTGTGCCCAGGGGCCGTGGCGGGACCGGGGCCGTTGATAGGAACTACCTCGCCGCGCTCCGCAACGACTTGCTGAACTGTCCCTGTCGCCGTGGGCGACCCCTGGCACGTGCCGCTCGCGGCCGTCCGAGTTTGTGACACGCGCGACGGCTTGGCGTCAGCCTGCTCCTGCGTCCCGGAGTCCTTTCCGGACTCCGATCCATGACCTTGCGCTTGCGGCTCGGAAGACGCCGCGACTGAAATACCCTTGGCGGGCGCCAAGCCCTGCGGGCGTTCCAATCCCTCTGTTGTTACTGGCGAGGACTGGCTGGCGACCGGGGCATCGCCGCTGTGCAAGTGCCTGAGAGGGGCTAAGCCCGAGGACTCCTGGCTGGCGCCTTGGGCCCTTTCGGTGGCCTCCTGTGGATTTCCTGTGGAAAAAATCCTTGCGCAGGCTTCCGCCTCCATCTCGGGATGTAGCGCCGGAGCAACAGTCGCCTTTTCCCTGGCATGGAACCGCGCTGCCAGCACGCCGTGGAGTAGGTCCGGCAAAGCTTCCAGCGACGGGCGCGGATGCTGACCGTGTATTTGTCGTGTGGCTGCCAAAGCCTCCGCCGCGGGTTTCGCTTCCACGCTTCGGCCGGCATGAACGCCAACTGTTTCGCGGCCACTCTCGTGGCTTCCATCTTGTCCGGGAGTCTTCTCCGCGCTACCCGCCGGGACGAAAGCCACGAGAGAGTCCACTCTTCCGTCACTTTCTTGCGGCACGAAGTCCTTTTTTTGAAATAATTTGCCATCGAGTACTTCGGAGAGTTTCTGAGTGCCACCTGCTAGTTGCGCAGCGGGAGGCAAGGTCTTTGACTGCCCCGGTTTGTTAGCGATTTGGTGTCTTGGGGACACATCTTCGGCCGAAACACTGGCCAGAACTGCCACCATGCCGAACAACGGATGCTTCGCAACCACACCTCCCAAAACCCCATCTCCTGAGGCTGCGGGCGTCGGAGGAGCCTCGGCGAGATCGGCCACCACAGCCGCACGCCGCAAACCGGCATGGCCCGTGTCGCCACCGTCTTCTCCGCTCTTCGGGGCCGTTACAAAATCATTACTTTCATCAGATTTGGAGAATTCCCTCAGGTTTTCCACAAGCTCCAGTAGGGGGGAGCTATGTTGGATCCAGAACGAAACGGGCTGCGGAGCGCCCGTAGCAAGCGTAGTGACGGCAGCTTCCTCGAGCGACTTGGTGTTTTCCGTCTTTCCTGATTCTTGCGCGGGCCGCTCTTTCGTCCTCTCCCTAGCGTCGGACCTCCGAGACTCTGGCGCCGCCTGCCCCGCCTCGTTACTCCGGGCCTCAGACACCGATATTTGTTGCCTTGGGGGAGAGTCTGCTTCAGATTCGGCCCGGGCCCGTGACCCGTCTGCGCTCCGTTCCACCGCAGCCGTCTCCTTCGAGTCCGGCGTCTCGACGGCACGCCTTGGCAAATCGTCTCTGACTGGGACGGTCGGGGTCTTTGCTCCCGGACTGGCAGACTCCTTCCTCGGGGCCAGCTTGGCCGCTGGCGCCGGCAAATAGTCCGCGAATGATTTGGGCGGCGCCTGGCCTGCGGTTGCCGTCCGCACGAAATCAAAATCCATCCCCCGCAAATCGCGAATCGTGGAACGGGTTTGCGCCGTCTTTAGGTCCAGCAGGTTCAAAGCTACGGTCGCCATCGCGCCCTGGAGAAGGCACGTCCCGGACCAAACGCGCTGTTGTTGATTTTGCAGGCGCGTAGCTCGTGGCGACAGGACGAACTCAGCGGCAAAATAATGTCGAGCGGCAAGAAAACCGCGCTGCTCGAAGGCATCTCACCTTCATCGCGGGCCTGATTTTGCAGTGTTTTCCGGTATCCGGCAACAACGGTGCCGCAATTGCCGGAGTACGCTGCCATGGATTCTGCACTTCTCACAATTGCCGCCGGCCTACGGGCACAGACGGAGTCGCTCGACCTGTTGGGAAACAACGTCGCCAACAGCGCCACAACGGGATACAAAGCCGACACGGCGTTCTACCAACTCTTCATGACACCCGAAGCAGCCTCGGCGACTGGCAACGGGGAGGCGCTGTGGATGCCCGTGGTCGAAGGATCGCTGATTGACTACCAGCAGGGGCCGCTCACACAGACCGACTCGCCCTTCGATGTTGCCTTGCTAGGACCCGGTTTTCTGAAGGTGCAGGGCCCGGCAGGCGTACTCTACACACGCAATGGCCACATGAACCGTTCTGCGGCAGGGCAACTGGTGACTCAGGAAGGCCTCTCCGTTCTCGACGCGCAGGATCGTGCGATCGAGCTACCCGGACAAGGCAAGCTAGCCATCGGGTCCGACGGGGCGCTGTCAATCGAGGGTGTCACGCTGGCGCAACTTGGCCTCGTTGAATTCGATGGCCGGCCTCCTTTGATGAAGGCAGGCAGCAACTATTTCCAAGCCGTTTCCGATAAGGAACCGCGGCCCGCCGCGGAGACTGTTGTCCAGCAGGGAAGCCTGGAAGGGTCGAATGTCAACGCACCTGAGTCGGCGGTGCGGCTGATGCTCGCCTCCCGGAACTTCGAGATGTTGCGGCGCATCGCCACGATGATCGGGGACGAAATGAACGGCCGCGCCGTCGACGAACTCGGCAGAACGAGCTAGGGGAGCGAGGTTCGCGGAACGCGCGCCCGGCGGGAAGAACAGCGGGCGCGGAAAACACAGGAGCGACAGGACCATACATGATACGAGCACTCTTCAGCGCTGCCAGCGGTATGGTGGCGCAGCAGTTGAGCATCGACAACGTGGCGAACAATCTGGCTAACGCCAATACCACCGGCTTTAAGCATCGCCGGGTGCAATTCCAGGACTTGCTCTACCAGAATCTACTATCCCCTGGAACAGCCGCCGGACAGCAAACCGTTGTGCCGTCAGGCCTGCAACTCGGACTCGGGGCTCGCGTCGTCTCGAACGCCGTGATTCTCACGCAGGGCGATTTCATCAAGACCGATAACCCTTTCGACCTGGTCATTGAAGGTCCCGGCTTCTTTCAGATCCGCCTGCCGACCGGCGACATTGCCTACTCGAGGGCGGGCAACTTTCACCTCGACCGCGACGGCAACATCGTCAGCGCCGATGGCGATCCACTCGATCCCGGCATCACAATCCCGCGCGACGCCCTTGATGTAATGATCGCGGCCGACGGCACCGTCAGCTTCAACCAGCCAGGTCAGCCACAGGCGCAACAAGCCGGCATCATTCAGTTGGCAGGGTTTCAGAATCCCGCCGGCCTCCTGGCGCTCGGCAAGAACCTGTTTCGGCAGACACAGGCCTCCGGAGACCCGGTCATCGGGCTGCCGGGCGGCCAGGAAGGACTGGGCGCGCTCCAGCAAGGTTTCCTCGAAAACTCCAACGTCAGTGTCGTCGAGGAGTTTATCAACATGATCATTAGCCAGCGTGCCTACGAGGCCAATTCCCGGGTTGTCCGCACCGCCGACGAGATGTACCAGCAGGCGAATGCTCTGAGCCAGTAGCTTTGTTGCGGCCGAACGTGAGAGACAGGCGGAAGTAACATGACCACGTTAGCTTTAGCAGTTGCCCTTGCCCTGGCCAGCCAAATCGTGGCCGCAAGCTCTGACAAGGTCTCCGAGATCACCCTGGTCGTGGAGAGCGACCACATCACTGCCGGGGATCTGGCCAAGGTGTTTCCCGCCTGGGCTGAAATCGATTCCTCCACGGAAGTCGCCTATGCCCCGCTCCCCGGCATCCATCGTCGCCTGAATCCTCTCCACTTGCAGCGTTGGGCCAAGCGCTTTGGGGTCGAGATCGAGCCCGAACAGTTGCCGGGCTCGCTGCTCATCAGCCGCCGTCTGGTCCGCTTGAGCGAGGAGCAAGCGGTCGAGCATCTGCGAGCTGGCATCGCGCGTCTTTACGAAATCGACTCCGGACACGTGGGAGTGACGTTGCATAAGTTCCCGGACCCACTGATTCCGTTGGCCCCGCTCGTATTTGACCTCGGTGGTCCTTCAACCATTTTCAACCGGCCGTCCTCAATCTCCTTGCGCTGGCGTGACCCAGGCGGCCGAACCGGAACGCTCCCCTTACAGGCCACGGTGTGGGTATCCGCCTCTCACGCAGTGGCGCGGCAGTCGCTAGCGGCGCAGAGCGAGCTGCAAGAGGAGGATTTTGACTTCCAGCATGGCCCATTGCCCGGCCCACCCGACAAGTTTACTCTCACCCGCGAAGAGGTCACGGGCAAGTTGCTCAAATATCCCCTGCAGCCGGGCGACGTGCTGCAGTCCTGGATGCTTGCTAAGCCAGAGACCATCCGGCGGGGCGATTTAATCCAGCTACAGCTCCGCGCCGGAGGTCTGCTTCTCCAAACGCCCGGCCGCGCCGAGCAGGACGGATCCACCGGCGACCGGATCACTTGCCGGAATCTCGATAGCGGCCGCCGCGTAACGGCAACCATCCTCGAACCCAAACTTGCCGAGGTCCTTTATCAGCCATGAAAAACACGCAGTCTTGTCTTGCGTTCATGCTGTTTGCCTCCTTGACGCTCGCCGCCCAGACGCCCAACAGCGAAGAGGCGCTCAATCGCTATCTGGAGGAGTCTTTGTCTCCCAGCCGTGAGAATCTGCCTTCGGCAGGTTCGCTTTTCTCCGGCCAGTCTTTCTTTGCAGAGTTGGCGCGGGACCCGCGTGCCGCCTCGGCAGGAGATTTGGTGACGGTCCTCGTGATCGAGCAGGCCAGCGCGCTTTCGAGCGGCACGACAAGTTCATCCCGGGCATCCGAGAACAACCACTCCGTTGCGAACTTCCTCGGCACACTAAATCCCGCCGGGCGCCTGGCGAACTTGGCGGCATCCAGCGGCGACTCGTCTCTCAGCGGTCAGGGCACCACCAGCCGACAGACACAGGTCACCACCACGATCACCGCCCGGGTCACCCACGTGATGCCGAACGGAAATCTGGTGATCGAAGGGATTAAGGAAGTGGCGGTAAACTCTGAACGTCAAACGATTTGGCTGCGAGGCGTCGTTAGGCCGACGGATCTCTCGCAGGCCAACGGTGTGCGCTCCGATCGCGTCGCCTTGATGGAGCTGCGCGTCAACGGTCGGGGCGTCGTCAACGACGCTATCCGCCGGCCCAACGCCATTTATCGATTTCTCAAGGCGATCCTGCCTTTCTGAAAAGGGGCCGATGACAAAACGAACCGAAAACTCCGAGTGCCCGAACAGTGTGCGTGCCCGGAGGTGCGGAATATGCGACGCTGGAAAACCGTTGTTGCCGCGACCGTCGTGCCTATTGGCCCTAGCGGCTATTGTCCTGGTCGTTCTCCTTGCCACTCCATCGGCGCAGGCCGCCCGCCTCAAGGATCTAGTGACGATCGAAGGCGTTCGCGAGAACATGCTGATCGGCTATAGCCTGGTGGTCGGCCTTAACGGAACGGGCGACCGCCAGCAGACTGTCTTCTCAACGCAAAGCCTCTCGAATCTTCTGCAAAAGATGGGCGTCAATGTTGCGCCCACAGCCCTGCGGGTTAACAACGTTGCGGCCGTGATGGTGACAGCCACGTTGCCCCCCTTCGCATCTCCCGGTTCCAGGATCGACGTCACAGTCTCTTCCATCGGCGACGCGGCCAACCTGCAAGGCGGCACACTCCTGCTCACTTCCCTCAAAGCAGCCAGCGGGGACGTCTATGCGGTGGCTCAAGGGCCGGTTTCGATCGGTGGATTCTCCGTCGGCCGGGGACCGACGGGTGTGCAAGTCAATCACCCGACCGTAGGCCGCATTCCGGAAGGCGCTGTCGTTGAGCGGCCCTCCCCGACACCTCGGCCGGATCCGGCGGGGTTCCGCCTGCAACTGCGCCGTCCCGATTTCGTCACAGCCTCACGGATTTCCGAACGTCTCTCGGATAGCTTCCCCAACGCGGGCGTGCAGGCGGAAAACTCCGCTGTCGTAACGGTGCGCATGCCCGAGGCGTTCCGCGAGCGGCCGGTGGAATTCATCGCGCGGCTCGAAGCGCTCGATGTGACAACCGACCGCCGGGCGAAGGTCGTCCTCAACGAGCGCACCGGGACAGTTGTTATCGGCAATGACGTCACGCTCGCGCCCGTCTCCGTGTTGCACGGCAACCTAACCGTGCAGATTGTCACGGATTTTCTCGTTTCGCAGCCCTCCCCGCTGGCCGCCGGGGAAACAGTCGTCACGCCGCAGGTGAACGTGCAGGTTAAGGAACAGCGGGCGCGGCAAGTAGTTCTCAAAGAGGGAACCAGTGTGGAGGACCTGATCAAGGGGCTGATGGCAATCGGCTCCACACCGCGGGACATCATCGCCATCATGCAAAGCATCGCGGCGGCCGGAGCCCTCGACGCCGACCTGGAGGTGATGTAGATGCAGGCAGGCCTGATAGAAGCAGCTCTCTTCGCCAATGGCTCCATCGGCGCCGCGCCGACCTCCGGGCAGGCGGCGCTGGAGTTCGAGGCGATACTGATCGGTCAGTTGCTTAAGGCCGCGCGTGAGGCAGGTGCCGCTGAGGAAGAAGACTCTCTGGCCGGCTCGGACACCTATCGCGAGTTCGCCGAAAAGCACTTGGCCCGGGCTCTCGTTGAGAATGGTTCCTTCGGTTTCGCACGCATGCTTCTGCGCAGCCTCAGCGCGTCCAGAGACAGTCATCGCATTGCGCAATCCCAGGCATTCGTGGCTCCCGCAACCCCACCATCGCAGGTCGGGTCGGCTGCTTCGCTGCGAACGGCGCTGGGTGAAGAACGCCAAAATTCTGCCGTTTAGGGGTCGCGTGGCTCTAGATTTTGTGCCGGATAGCCGATAAGTCCATCAAAACACCCTTTGTTGACTGGATTGAACCCATGGCTATTACGATCGACGACAGTTTTGCCACATCGGGTGGCCTGCGATCGACGCAAGTGGGCCGGCCGCAAGAACCACAGCAGGAGGTGCAGGCCCGGCAGCGGCCTGCTGGCCCGCGGGAAGACTCCGCGAGCCTTTCTTCCTTGGGCACGGAATTGGCCCGCGCGCTCGCCAACGAACCGCCCGACGTAGTGAATCGCGTGGAGCAGTTACAGGAGGCTGTAGCCACCGGCAACTTCTCCGTTCCGGCGGAAGAGGTGGCCGGCGCCGTCATCAATGACGCTCTTCAGGGCGACGGGCTGCAGAATGTGACCGTCAACCTGCTGAGCCCGCCGCAGCCGAACGCACCGCCGGCGCCCTAGCAGAAGGCAGGTAGCGCATACATGCACGACTCTCGCTTTGCGGCGCTCCAGGAGGTGTCGGGCGTTCTCGATACCGCAATCCGACTCGCTTCCGAAGGCCGCTATGCCGAACTCAATACCCATTCCGCCGCAGTCGGAGAAGTGGTGGGGCGGCTGGAGCAGTTGAGACAGATGATCGGGCAGGATGCGTCGTCGGGCGACGGACTCCGAGAAAGCTGCAAGGGCATAAAGCGGAAGGTTCTCACCTTCTCCGAGGTCATGCGACACGCCACGATGGTACAGGCCGGCCTATTGCAAATTGAAAGTTCAGCCGGCGACAGCTACAACCACCGAGGCTGCTTTGCGGCCGGGCAGGCGGGATCGCGGGGCCGCCGGTTTGTGAACGAAAAGGCTTAGACCAGAAATGGGCACCCTTGGCGGCATCTTTGGCGCGGCGACTCGCAGCCTCTCCTCCTACTCTGAGGCGCTCTCCGTCATTCAGAACAATATTGCCAACGCAGCCACGCCTGGATACGCACGCCAACGTCCGGTGCTGAGCCCGATCGTAGCGCCTGCCGGATCGGAAAACTTGGGCGTCGGTCTCAACTACGTGCAGAGTTTGCGCGACCGTCTGCTCGATTTCCAGGTCCTCCAGGCCAATCAGGCCAAGTCCTTTTTCGGAAAGAAGACCGCGATCCTCACGCAGACCGAGCAGCACTTTCGGCTCTCCGGCACGGGCAGTGTCGGCGCCACGCTGGACGAGTTCTTTGGCGCCGTGTCCGCGCTGGCCGTCGCTCCGCTCGACTTCACGTTGCGGCGGGCGGTGCTTTCTTCGAGTGACAATCTGGCGCGTTCGCTGCGTTCCGCCTTCACGGGCGTGGTGACCCAGCGAGTCGATCTCGAGACCGACGCCCGTTCCACCGTGGCAAGTATCAATACCCTGCTCGAACGCGTCACCGAACTAGCGAAGCTGCGCGGCCCGGCGGATTCAACTCGCCCCAACGCATCCGTCGAAACCAACCTGAGCCAGGCCTTGGATGAACTCTCCGAGCTGCTGGATTTCAGCCTCGTGCACCAGTCCGATGGCGCGCTCTCGGTTGTGAGTGGCGGTGGCGTGCCCTTGGTGGTGGGCGCGACCTTCCGGCCGCTGTCGGTCATCGCGGGCCCGCAACGCCTCACGATTGTGGACGCCGACGGCCGCGACATCACCGCCGCCCTGCAATCGGAACGGGGCGAGTTGAGCAGTATCCTCGAGACACGGAACGTTCTGCTGCCCCAGTTTCTAGGCGACTTGAACCGTTTAGCTAAATCCGTGGCAGATCAGGTCAATGAACAGTTGGCGCACGGCGTCGACCTCAACGGCGTACCTGGTAAGCCGCTATTCCTGTACGCAGAATCGGCGGTCACCGGATCGGGCCGCACCCCCGGCACAAACGGCGCCTCGACGCCCGCGCCGCCAGACTCCCTCACAGTCACTTTCAGCAACAGCTTAGGCGGCGCCATCACGGCCAACTTCGATAGCTTCTTTGTCGCGGCGGCTCCGCCGACGGCGCCAGCCGCGGGCGATACCGTGAGCGTCACGTTTACGAGCGCCGATGGCTCGATTCGGCGAACGATTACGACCGCTCCTCTCCTCGGCGGCGAGAGCGCCGCCGCGATTGCCACGCGCCTCAACGACCGGATCGCGCTCGACCCGCAGTTGGCCGCTCACATCTCATTCTCCGACCCTGGAAACGGACAGCTCAAGGTCTTCCTGGCCGATACAGCGGGACAAGGGTTCATCTTCACGGCGTCCACCAGCAATTCCGCCTTCACCACCGGCCTGGAGGCGGGCGGCACACTGGGCGGCCAATCCGCTGGGGAAATCGCGGCCGCGCTTAATGCCCAGGTCGCCCTGAATCCGGCCCTTGCCGCCGCTGGTCTCCGTTTCGCGGCCATCAATGGGGAGGTGAAGATCGACGCCGATGTGCGATTTGACTTCACCGTCGCAGAGACGCCCGGCGCCACCACGGACGCTTTCGGCGCGCCCGACGTCAGCGGCTTTGCGTCAGGTCTGCCGGCTGCGGGCACGGCCGGCGGCGCGCAGGCGGCTTTTACATTGACGCTGGCCAATCTCAGCCCGGCCGAGATTGCCGCGGGCACGAGCGCAAACCCCGACGGCAATGACAACATCGCGGCTTTGGCCGCCCTCGCGAACGCGCCGCTTCTGCGTGGCGTAAAATTCAGCGAGTTCTATGCGCAGGTTGTCATCGCCGTCGGCGAAGAAGGCGCCGAGGCGGCGGCGCAGTTCGAAACTCGGGAGCAGGTCTTGATCGCCGCGCAGAACCTCCGAGACAGCCTGTCCGCGGTTGACGTTAACGAAGAAGCCACCCGGCTGCTGCAGTTCGAGCAGTCCTACCAGGCGATGCTTCGCGTGGTGCAAGTTGTTGATGGTCTGGTGGGCGATGTCCTGCGGCTGGTGAGCTAATGGCGGGAGCTAGTCATGCGAACAACGTTCATCTCCCAAAGCCGCGAGTTGCTGTTTAACCTGCGCAACATTCAGACGCGCAAGCAGAGCGCCAGCGGCGAAGTGGCCTCCGGCCTCCGCGTCACGCGGCCGTCGGATTCTCCTTCGGATGCGGCCGGGGTGGTGCGGACCCAAACCGAGTTGGCTCGCATCCGCCACTTTCGTGACAATCTCGGCGGCGTGCAGGCGGAACTCCGCACCGTTGACGGCACTCTGGCCGAGGTAGGGAACGTGCTGAACCGAGCCCTGACGTTGGCCACACAGGTCGCCAACACGACCCAGACCCCTCAGGCGCGAGACGCGATCCGGACGGAGTTGGAAGGGATTTTCCGGCACCTCGTCCTGATCGCCAACACCAGTCATGCGGACCGCTTTGTCTTCGCCGGCAGCGCCAGCGGAGCGCCGCCCTTCGACATTGATCCCAGCAGTCCGTTCGGCGTTGTCTACCGGGGCAACAGCGGCAGCCGCAACGTCACGTTCCCGGATGGCCGGCCTGCGCAGATTTCCCTGCCCGGCGACCAGATTTTCCTGCGTCCCGACGTCTTCACAGGCAACGGCCGCACGCCGATCACTCCTGGAGCGGCGCCGCCTTCCCCGCCTGTCGGTGTGGGCGTCGCCTTCTCAGGCGACGTCGATGGCGTGATCAACGCCGATCTCGACAGCTTCTTTGTGGCCCTGGTCCCGCCGGGCGTGCCGGCCGGAGGGGAAACCATCTCGGTCACGTTCACGAGCAGCGATGGAACCGTCAACACCACCATTACAGCGCCACCCCTGGCCGGGGGCGAAACCGCGGCTCAGCTTGCGGTCTTGCTCAATTCGGAGATCGCTGGCGACACCGCGCTCGCCGCGGGATTTACCTTCAGCGATCAGGGCGGCAATCTGAAGCTGGTGGAAAACGACACCGTCGGCGTGGGCTACTCGTTCACGTCCTCGGCCACCGGCGGTTTGATCACGGGCCTGGAAACAGGAGGCCGCTTGGGCGGACAGTCGGCGCCGGAAATCGCAGCCGCCCTCAATGCCCGCGTGGCCGCCAACCCTGCGTTGGCAAAGGCAGGCATTACCTTCACCACCGTAAACGGCGAGCTTCGGTTGGATAGCAAGGCCGATATCAGCTTCACCGCTCTTGATTTCGCCCGCGGCACTGGTTTTCAGTCCGGTTTGGCAGGCACTCACCTGGTGGGCGGCGACCGCAGCGGCAATGTTTTCGGCGCACTCAAACAGCTGATCACCGACCTGAGGGAAGAGAATCTCGCCAGCCTGCCCGGCTTGGTGGCCGGGCTGAAGCGGGCCGTCGATCAGGTAGGCGGAGCGCAAGGCTTTTTCGGCAGCACGCTACGCCAGATTGAGGTCACGCTGTCGAGTCTCACGGAAGCCGGTGTAATCAACCAGCAACGTCTTTCCGGCCACCAGGACGCCGATCTGATCGACTCCATCAGCAGGCTGTCCCAAACGACCTCGGCCGAACAGTTCACTTTGCAGGTGCTATCGCGCCGCCAGCCGACACTGCTCGACTTGCTGGCCTAGCGCCGCGGAGCGGCCACTTGCATCTTCGGACTTAGGATCCGTCAGAAGTCGTTCTGGCCTGAGACGTAGGCCGCGACACGGAGGCAGGAAGGAAGTCATAGCAAAGAATAGGCTCTTGAAGATCCGGCCCGAGCCGATATGACTATCAGAACCGGGCCTTTGGCCGTCGTATGCCGGGCGGCCAAAGTCGCCGGAAGCCCCAACAGGGAAGGAGGGGCAAGATTATGACGATCAGTGATATTCAAGTGCAGCAAGCATCGGGCCTGACTGCTCCACGAGAGGGCCCCCAAGCTTCCATCGGACCCGAGCAAGCCGCCCGCAACCGTGAAATCGTCCGGGCAGTTAAGACGATCAATGAAGGCGGGGGCTTGGGCGCCTCGAGTGAACTTCGTTTTGCAATTGATCGGGATACGGGTCAGACACTCATCCGTATTGTTGATCGCGTCACCAATGAGGTGATTTCGCAGGTGCCGCCCGAGGTCGCGTTGCGTGCCGCGGAAGTGCTCAAACAGTTACAAAACGGAGACCGCATCGCCTGACGGGGAGATCTGTCCGTGGGTTTCAACTCGCAAGGAAGCGGGGCGACAAGTCGGAATGTATAGCCACGAGTACGTAGACAACGAAGTCTTGAATGTGCAGCCCCTCGAGCTGGTTTGCCTGCTTTATTCCAAGGCCATCGAGAAACTCAATCAGGCGCGTCAGCATCTGGCCGTCGGACGTATCCAGCAACGCTGTGAAGCAATCGCGCGGGCGATGGAGATTGTCGCCGAGTTGCAGGGATCGCTGAACGCCGAGGCGGGTGGAGAAGTCGCCCGCAATCTCGACCGGCTATACATCTACGTGCAGGAGCGGCTGGTCGAAGCTAACACGCAGCAAGCGGAAGCGCCCTTGGCCGAATCAGTCCGGCTGCTGACGACGCTGCACGAGGGCTGGAAAGAATGCCGGGACAAATCGGCGCGGCCGCTTCGGATCCCGGCGGCCCCGGTCGAGCAGTTTGACCCCGGCCAGGCCGCCATGGACTTTGTAGCTTGAGATAGACCGCCTAGCCGCCTTTGGAAACTGCCGGCCCTTGCCTGATGTCTGCGTTGACTCCTAATTTGCCAAACATCACGAGGCATCGATGGGTTTACCGCCACTCAGCTTTACGGGCCTGAGCAAGTTCTCGGAGAACTTCCAGACCATCCTGGAACGCTCATTCGAGGTGGCCAGCCTTCCCGTCAAGAACCTCCAAACCGAACAGACACTGCTGACCAGTCAGCAGGAGGCCTTAAGCGACCTTGCTGGCGCGGTGCAGGCCCTGGAGAGCCGCTTCGCCAACCTGGGGCTGGTGGGAGCGCGGGGGGCGCTAAGCGCCGTCTCCTCTAATGAAGACGCCGCAGTCGCGGTGATCAGCGGCACGCCCGACCTTCTGTCGTTTGACCTCGACGTCACTTCCAAGGCGTCGGTCGCCCAGGAAAGCAGCCTGACGGGCCTGCCAGATAGCAGCGCGACCGCGCTGACCCCAGACGGCGTCTTTGAGCTGAATGTCGGCGGCACGATTACCAACTTCAGCTTGCTCAGCGTCGGCTCGGGCCGGACGGCTGGATCTACGGGAGCACAAACGCCCTCACCTCCCGTCAGCGTGCGGGTCGATTTCTCCGGTGGCTTGACCGGCAGCATTACCGCCAACCTCAACAGCTTCTTCGTGGCCTCGCAGGGTCCGAGCAACATCGGGCCCGGGGACACCATCACCGTCAACTTCGTCAGCGAAGATGGCTTGATCAATCAAGGTGTTACGACCGTGGCGCTGACAGGTTCGGAGACCACAAGCGATATCGCGAGTTTACTCAACGATCAGATCGCTCTCAGCCCCAGCCTCAATGGCAAGGTCAGCTTCAGCGACGAGGGCGGCAAACTGAAGCTGGTGGCCAGTGACACAGTGGGACAAGGGTTCACTTTCACCTCTTCCGCAACCGGCACGACCGTGAGCGGACTCGAAGCGGGCGGCGCGATCGGGGGACATTCCGCCGGGGAGATTGCCGCGGCTCTGAATGCAAAGGTGGCGCTCGACCCAACCCTCAGCGCGGCCGGAGTCACCTTCACCGCCGACAGCGGCGAAGTGCGGGTGACTGGCAACGCCAAGTTCACCGCAACGGTCACCGATAACGCCCAAGGAACGGGGTTCGCCTCCGGTCTCGCCGGAACACATGCCGTCACTTTCGGCAACACACTGGAGGGCTTGCGGGATTTCATTAACTCGCAGCCGACTTCGCTGGGCGTCAAGGCTTCTCTTCTGAACATCAGCAGCAACGCGTCAAGCCCGGAATATCACCTGATTCTCACGGCGGCGCAAACAGGCGAGACGACGCTGACCCTCAAAGACACCTTGGGAGCCGATCTGCTGACTTCGGGCAATCAGGGATCGAATGCCGTGTTCACAGTGAACGGTCTTGACGTCGAAAACACCGGCAACACCATTGTCAATTTCGCTCCGGGCGTGACACTCACCATCACCGGTCCGGGGAAAACAACCATTTCCGTCATCACGAACGGCAAGGCGGTCTCCGATGCGCTGGCCGCTCTCACCGACGACTACAATACGCTGGTCGCGAAGGTGCAACAACAAATTGGAGAGAATGCCGGCATTCTCTCGGGTAACGTGATTGTCCGGCTTGCACAGCAAACCTTGCGCGACGTCTCGGGCTATCTCGGCTCCGGGAACGTGCAGTCGATGGCCGCCCTCGGCCTTGAACTCAGCCGTTCCGGCGTGCTCAGCTTCAGCGCCCTCACCTTCAACGCCCTTTCAACCGCCGACCTGAAGGCGGCTCTGTCGTTCATTGGAGACACAACCTCGGGCTTCGCCGGCAATGCCTTGACCCGCCTGAGAGGTCTCGGAGATCCTGTCTCCGGCCAGATTCAGACCTCGATCAAGTTTCTGAGGCAGACTGACCAGTCGATCAGCGAACGAATCTTGCAAGCGCAAGGGCGCGTGGACCGGCTTATCGACAATCTGGAGAAACAGTTCTCGGCGGTGGACGTCATCCTCGCCCGTCTTGAAGCACAGCAAAACCTGCTCACAAACCTCTTCGACGCCTACAACGCACAACTGCGTGGCAACGGTTGAGCCATGGACGGAAACGTATCCATTGACGAGCGGATCGAAGGCCTCCGCTGGACCACGGAAGCCCTTCTTGATGCCTCTGACCTTCCCGAGAGCCTGGGAGCGCTGCTTGACGCCAGAGAGCGCCACATCCGTGCGCTATGCAGCGCGGCGCGGCAGGGCGGCCTGACGCTGCCGCAACTCCTCAAGCTCAAGAGCCTGATAGAAACAGGCGGGCGCGCCCACAAATCGCTGGCTCTGCGCAAGGAGTTACTCAAGGAGCAGGTCGGCGAACTTCAGGCCTCAAAACGCAGGCAAGCCTGCTTCACCCCCGCCAACGACACCGGAAGGCGCCTGAACATCGAAGCGTAAAGGCGGCGAGCAACTGGGGCGCCCGCCATGCTTCGCGTCCCCGAAAGATCAGCAGCTTCCGTGACAGTCCGGGCTGGAACGCGATCACAGTCCTCCTCCAAATCCTTTGGCCTGGGCGCCGGATGCCCGGGCGCTTCAAAACTCCCGTCATCCGCTTATACTAGGAGCATGTTCCAACGTCTCCTGTTCGCCACCGCTCTAATCGCAACGGCTCTGCCCGCCCAGCGTAGCGCCTGGGACGAGCCTTTTCCGCCGCACCGTGTCGCTGACAACCTCTATCACGTCGGCTCCAAGGGTCTGGCCACGTACCTGATTACCACTCCCGAGGGACATTTCCTCATAAACTCCAGCTTCGAACGCACCTTCCCGATCATCAAAGGAAATATCGAGCAGCTCGGCTTCAAGCTGAGTGACATCAAGATCCTGCTCGGCAGCCATGCCCATGGCGATCACATGGAAGGAAACGCGCTGGTCCAGCAGGCGACGGGCGCCCAAGTTTACGTGATGGCCGGAGACGACCAACTGATTGCGAACGGCAACGGAGGCCGCTGGAAGCCTTGCAAGGTCGACCGCGTCCTGCAAGACGGCGACAAAGCTACGCTCGGCGGAACCACTTTGACCGCGCATCTGACTCCCGGCCATACGCGCGGCTGCACCACCTGGACCATGCAGGCCGTCGACGCCGGCAAGACGTACAACGTCATGATCATCGGCAGCCCCAATGTGAACGACGGCTACCAGTTGGTGAACAACAAAGAATATCCCGAAATCGCGCAGGACTTTGCGCGGACTTTTAGGGTTTTGAAGTCCTTACCCTGCGAAATTTTCCTCGGCGCTCACGGCGACTACTACGGATTGGTTGAGAAATATCCTCGCATGACAAGCGGCGTGAATCCGTTTATCGATCCCGCCGGATGCAAGGCCTACATTGAGAATCGCGAAGAGTACTATTTGAAAGTTCTGCGAGAGCAAGGACAGCAGGCCGCCCGGTAGGAGGTTTCTAAGGGTGGTTGCTCCTCTGTTCCCGCTCTCGCGGTCAAGTCCGGGTCTGCGCCGGCACGGGGATACGAACAAGCTGTGGCAACTCGGGGAACGCCTCTGGCGTGAACGCCTTGCCCGTTTCCCAGCTTTCCAGGCGTTGCAGCACACTGGCCGAAGGCGGATGATGGGGCATCGCCAGGCGCACCTTCTCACCCCACCAGAGTAGGCCCTGGCCCGATTGGGCAAGCAGAGCCAGGATGAAAGCCAGGCAGGCGATGTCTGGCGAAGCTTCCGCGAGAAGCTTCTCGCTCTGATTCAATGTATCGAGCGCCGCCTGATACTTTTCCTGCATCACCTGCGCATAAACGAGACGCGGCCGCACTTCTTCGATCTCGCCTACCAGCTCTCGGTACACCTTTTCAGCTGCCGGCCACTGCCACTGCCGCTCGCAAATTTCGCCCAGAGTAAGCTTTGCCAGCCTTGACGCAACTCCCGGAGGCATGACGTACTCGCGGTGGCGCTCGGATGTCTCCGCGTCCGGCGCCATGGCGAGCGCCAGCCTCTTTTTGGCCTCTTCCAACTCCCCTCGCTCGACCAGCCCGCCCGCAATCAGCGCCTGCAGCAAGGGCGCTTCGCCGAAGCGGTCGAGAACCCGGTGTGCCAATGCGGCGGACTCCTGGCGTCTGCCAAGATCTCTCAGGCAGAGGGCGTAGTGCACCAGGCCTGAGGGCACCCACGCCATTCGATCCTTGAGCGTTTCCAACTCGGCCTCGACGAACTCCGTAAACTGTTCGAACCGCCGGTGCCTCTCCTTGAGGTCCCCGGCGTTCAAGGCCCAATAGTGCAGGTAGCTGCTGCGCAACATCGGGTTGCTGCCATCTTCGGTATCCTTCAGCCCCAGTTCAAGCAAACGAAGGTTGCGAGCCACCTTCTGTTTCTGCTCCATGACTGATTCGCGGTAGCCGTAGTGCAAAATTGTCGAAGCGCAATACCCGGCCGTAGCGTTGGGAATGTTTTGTATCGGTTGCTCGTGGACACGGCCGACGTAGCGAGTGTCGGGTGTCTTCCGGAACAGCCGCAGCAGCCTTACCTCGCTGCCGCTCGTCTGCCCGCCGATGATATTCACGAATCGAAGGTACCAGGCATCCACCTTCGGACGGGCGACGGCTTGGCGAATCAGTTGGCGGTCGGCCGGATCGAGCTGCTCGTCGGCGTCCAACGTCAGCACCCATTCGCCACGGCACTGCGCCAGACCGTGGTTGCGGGCTGCCGCAAAGTTGTCGCTCCAGGGGAAGCAAAAAACCCGTGCACCCAGGCTCTCGGCGATTGCCGCGGTGTCGTCCTGAGAACCTGTATCCACCACCACTAGTTCATCCACGACACCCCGGACCGACTCTAGGCAGCCGGCGATAAACTCAGCCTCGTCTTTCACGATCATCGAAAGACTCACCACGGGAGCAGTCGAGGCTGTGCGAGACGATCTGGCGGCGCGGACGCGCCTCTTTTTCGCCATGGTCTGGCCTCTGGCCTTGGGGGTGTTGATCCCCGATTCTCCTGTAAGACTCGACCTAGCAAGCGCCTCAACGGAAACCAGCTACGTGGTGGCGCGGGCGTCCTCGCCATTTCGGCAGACATTCCAGGAACCGTCGCCGCGATTCGCAGGTGTGAATGAATCACCACCTGGGGTGATGTCCGCCAGGCGACTGTCCCCTTTGCAAAGGGGACTCATCTAAAAAATCGACCCCTCTTTCCCCAAACATTACATCCGACACCAACTCCCCGGCTGCATCTTCGGGTTGAAACGGCCGATCAACAGAGTGGTCTCCCCTGCCCGCAAAATCGCCGGGCCGGTCGACTCCAGCAAACGTATCTTCCGTGCCGGCAAAAAATGGCAGTGCAAGAGCACACTCACATTCCCGGTGAGAGCATCATTCACTTTCCAGAGGGTATTCCCGGTCTCGAGGATTGCAAGCGCTTTGTCATTCTCGAACCCAACGGTCTGGCGCCGCTTTTGCTGCTCCACACCGCCGAGGGTGAAGCGCTTAGTTTGCCGGTCCTGCCCGTCCAAGTAGTCGAGGCAAACTATCAACTGAAACTGCCAGCCGTCGATCGCGCGTTGCTGGGGCTGGCGGGCGAAGCTGTCGTTGGCGGGAACGTCGTCTGCCTCGCGGTGCTCGTGCTGCCGGTTGGCGGTGGCCCGCCGACCTGCAACCTGATGGCGCCCATCGTTATCAACCCAGCCAAACTGCTGGCCAAGCAAATCGTACAGGTGGAAAGCGAGTACTCGACCGCCTATCCACTGCCTCTGGAGTAGTCATGCTCGTGTTTCGCCGACAGAAAGGGGAATCATTTCGCGTAGGCGACACCGTCGAGGTCCGCATTCTTCATGTCGGCAAGCACTATGTCAAGATCGGGGTGATCGCGCCCCGTGAGATTGAAATCCTCCGCACGGAACTGGCCCAACTGAACCGTCAAGCAGTGCTGACGGACTGGGCCACTCCTAAGGTGGAACAAACCTTGCGGGACCTCGTCGGCCGGCTCCGCAAAGACACCAAGAGGTAACCCGCCCGCGCCTCGCCCTGCGCCAATCGGCGTGCGACCACGCAAAGAGCCGCACCAGCGAAAAATGCCCGCCCGGACGAAACCGGGCGGGCCAGGGAGCTACAAATGAAGCTTGATTAGCCTTTAGCTTCGCAGCAAGGCCAGGACAGCCTGCGGAGCCGCGTTCGCCTGTGCCAGAGCGGCAACACCTGCCTGCTGGGCAATCGACGCCCGGGTCAGGTTGGCGGCCTCTTCCGCCAGATCCGCGTCGCGGATGCGGCTTTCCGCGGCTGACAAATTGGTGATCTGTGTCGTCGCCAGGCCGATAGCGAACTGCAACTGATTCTGGCCCTTACCGACGTCGGCTTGAACTCGCGCCAGTTCACTCACGGAAGCGACCAGAAGAGTAACGGCCCGCTCAGCGTTCTCCTTGGAGGAGATGTCGGCTATGGCGCCGCCGGCCAGTTCCTTCGAACTCAGCAGCAGGTCGCTCGGAGCGTTGTTATCGAGGCCGTGGTCGTTGGCCAAGTCGCCGACCGCCACGGAGAATCCGCTCTCGAGGGTGCTCAGGAAGCGGATGCCTTCTGTATTGGCGGCGCTGCCGCGTTCCTTCACGGCAACGATCTTCTGCAGCGTCTCGTTGTTGGAGGTCTGCAGCTGCGTGTTAATGGCGTCAATCGCTTGATCCAAAGTGAAGGCATTCGAATAACTGAGTGTGATCGTCTGGCTAACAACTGTTCCGTTGGGAGCCTTGGCGCTGATCAGCAAGCTTTGCACGTCGTTGCCGAAGTACAGGCCGCCGAACGAGGTCGGATCGGCAACCGCTGTGCCGGATGTCGCATGCGCGCCACCGGGGTTCAGCGTCGTCTCCACAAATCCGCTAGCCTCGGAGTAGGTGCCGGCAATCACCGTGCCGGCGTTGCTGTCATTGAAGCCCAGCGCCACACCGGCAGCTAAGTCGTCCACGCTGATTCGGAAACTGCTGCCAGCCGCGGATGCCAAGGTAAGTACCCCGGCCGCCTGGCTTGCTTGAATACCAGCCCCCGCCAGAGTCGTGTTCAGCAGGATCTGGTTGTTCAGTTGCTGAACCAGCTGCGCGTTCGTGGTGGCGCCGGCTGCGATCGTAACCAGCAGCGTTTCAGGGGCAGCGGCCCGGGAGCCGTTTACAAACACCGAGATTGTGACCGTGCCGGCATTGGTGTTGTCAAAGACGGCGCTTCCGGTGATAGTGCTGTAGTTGACGCTTCCGGTAGTGCCGGTGTAAGCGCCCCCTCCCAGAACCGCCGTACCAAAACCAAGCAGATTCTCCTCATCACCAGCTACGAACACCTGGAAGTTTTCGCCTTCGCTATTGGAAAAGGTGACGACTCCGCTCGGCACATCCGCATTCACGGTAAACCCCGCAGACGTCAAAGTTGAGTTCGCCGCAAAGGCCGACGCCAGAGCCGCGAATACAACCGTGCGCGTGTCGGCGCTTGTGACGCTGACCGTGATGGTCTGCGCCGCCAGCAGTCCGCCTCCGTGAATTTCGATGCCGATGGTCGCATTCGCTGTGGCAGGGCCGGCCGCGGCGGCCGCACCGGCTACCGACACCGAGAGCGAAGCGCCCGCGGGTCCGCCGGAGTCAAAATTGCCAAGCAGCGCATTGGCTAGACGGTCCCCGGCCTGCACCTGGAAGGCCGTATTGCTCGATGTGAATGCGAGTTGCTTTAAGCCGCCGGCGTCCGCGTTAATCACGGCCTTGATGCCGGCGCCTTTGAATGCTTGCCCGGACGCAGAGGTGCTGGTGAATCCTTCGATGGCGGAGTTGATGGCGTTGACCAAAGTCGTCGTATCCACCACGCCCGTCAGGTTCACCGACAGTTTCACCTGCTGATCATCGGAGAAACCGGGTCCTACGAAGTGGAACTCCGTGAAACCGCTGGTCCTGGTTGAGTTGGTGTTGGTGACATTGGCAAGAATGTTCTCGACGCTTGTGGTCGAACTGGCGCCGATGTCCGTGCCGGCCGAGCCGATCGCCTGCACGCCCTTCAGCCCGAGGCGGTTGGCGTTGAGGGCTGAATTACTGAGGTCGATCTGGACCGAACCGTTTGTCGTTTCCGTAATGTTGTTGTTCGAGCGGCCGCCACCGATAAAGACCGAGAGCAGCGCGGCGAACGTCCCGCCCGGATCCAAACCGACAACTTGCGCCTGCCGGTCGATTTCGTTGATCACTGACTGGAACTCGGCGTTCAGAGTGCTACGGTCGCCGGTAAACGTTCCTGAGGCTGACTGCGTAGCCAGGATTCGTGCGCGGTCGATCAACAAAGAAATGTTGTTCAAACCGCCGTCGATCGTCTGTAAGGTGCTGAGACCATCGGCTGCGTTTCGAATACCTTGCCGCAGTACCGAAATGTCCGAGCGAAAGCGGTTGGCGATCGCCAGGCCCGCTGCGTCGTCAGCGGATGAGTTGATGCGCAAACCCGAGGTCAACCGCGTAATGGTTCGCTGCTGCAAATCATTGGTTTTGTTGAGGTTTTCCTGGGCGATGAGTGAAGATACGTTCGTTACAATGGAAAAGCCAGGCATGTTTCTCCTTCCTTGGTTTGAATGTGTCGCCAGAAATCCGTTCCTGGCCGGTGCGGGCTCGGCCCCACCCGTTGTAGTGCGTCAACGATGCTCATCGGCTTGGCTTGCGCGTACTTGAGCAAAAAATGTGGGATTTCTCCTTGTAGGACCATTTGTTCCACCAAGGGACGGCGCCGAGCCCAGGCAAGGGCGGATCAAGCCTTCTCTTGCAGCGGGATAAGAGGTTTTGAGAGGTGGGACCGGAGTTGTTGAAACCGGGGTGGTCCAGCAGCCGGAGATGGGAGGTGCCCTGCCATGGGCAGGGCCGTCATTCACTTGATGGCTTCGACTTCCCGATTGAGTGACTGATTCCCGCGAGCGAGCAGTTCTTTCTGCCGTTGAAGAGCTTCCTGGGAGTCCTTTTCCCGTCCGGCCATCTTGTATACGCGCGCCAGCTGATAGTAGACGACGGCGTCAGCCGGATTTAGAGCGCGGGCGCGCTCCAGCGTGGCGGTAGCTTGTTCCACGTCGCGGAGGCCGACGTACGCGCGGCCGAGATAGTAGTAGACACCCCAGAAATCCGGCTTCTGCTGGCGGGCCCTCTCGAGATGTTCAACCGCCGCCTCGTATTCATCCTGCTGCACGAGCAAGCCGCCAAGGAAATACTGCGCCTCGGCGTCGCTATCGCTGGCTTCGAGCGCCGCCTCCAACTCTCGGCGCGCTTCATCATACAGGCGCTGGCTTAGGTAGGCCTTCCCGAGTTCCAGATGCGCCTGAGGGAAGCCTGGATCGAGCGCCAAAACCTCACGGAAGGAGAGTACGGCTTCATCGAAGAGGGTGCTTTCATAATAGGCCTTACCCAGCAGAAACTTCGCTTGGGCTGGGCTGGCCGCGGTCTCAAACAGTTCGCGAAACACGCGCTGGGCCTCTTGCGGCCGGTTTTGCCGCAGTTGGGCGATGCCTAGGAGGTAGAGCACGCCGCCGGCTTTGGGATCGTTCGCGCGCAGAGTTTCCAGACGCATGACGGCCCGCGCCGAACGCCCCGTGTAAACCTCGCACGTTGCCAGCAGCTCTTGCGCCTGGCGATGCGATGGTTGAGCCTCGACGATACGCTCGAAAAGGGGCAGTGCCTCTTCGTAGCGTTCCTGCTTGGCGTAGACGAGGCCGAGATTGAGCAGTAGGCCGGGGTCTGAGGGAGCGAGGCGCAGAGCCTGCTGGTAAACCTCAACCGCTTTCTCCGCGCGGCCCGTGCGCGAATACACAATACCCAGGTTGCCTAGCGCGCCCAGGTGCTGCGGCTGGTCCATCAGTATCTGAAGGAATCCCTGTTCCGCCTCGGTATAGCGGCCCGCGCCGAGATCAGCCGCGGCTCTTTCAAAAATGACGCGGGGCGCCTGCGCACCCCGCGCGGGAACAAGGACGAAAAAAACTAGGGCCGGAAGCAAAAGTAGACGGCCGGCCCTGGCACACGGATTAAAAGTACACCTTGAGACCAAGCTGAATCGTCCTCGGGTCACGAGTTGATGTTACCGAACCCGCGTTGCCCCGTGTGGCTTGCGTGACTGCCTGGCCCGGGTTCGGCACATTGATGTTGGTGCTGATACCCGCCCACTGTGTGTGGTTGAAGAAGTTGAACATCTCGAAACGGAACTGGGCGTTCACGCGTTCGCCGATGTAGGTATTCTTGAATACCGAAATATCCCAGTTGTTGATGCCGGGACCTCGCAGGACACCTTTGGCTGTGTTGCCCAGCGAGCCGTCTACTGGACGTCCAAAAACCAGCGGATTAAAGTATTCCAGCCGGCTCTTTGTTCCTGGTTCGGTGGCCCCGCCGAGGTAGTCGGCCCTTGTGCCCGTATTGGCGATCGTTCCCGGGTTTCCGTTGGAGCCGACTGTCAACGGGAACCCGCCCCAGAATCTCGTGATGCCAGAGATCTGCCAGCCATCCAGCAGCTTCCTGCCGACAGCATTATTAAATGCCTTGGTTCCCAGCCTTGGCAACTCGTAAACGTAGTCGAACGTGAAGACTTGGGTCCGGTCGAAGTCCGCCGGTCCCCACTCACGCTCGCGGTCCAGGTGGTAACCGAGCGTGTCGCCATCAACCTCTGTCTGCGCCAACACCTTTGACCAGGTGTAGTTGAAGTTGAAAGTGAGATTCTGGGCGAAACGCCGGCTTAAGCGCGCCTGCAGGGCGTGATAGTTGCTGTTGGAAGCAAAGTCCGTGAAGTTGATGTTCTGGTAGCCGCGATACGGGCGTGCCGCGTTCTGCACATTATTGACGTTCGCAAGGATCGGGGCATCGATCGTCGCCCTCAACGGAAGGGCATTGATCTGCTTCCGCTCCTGCAGGTGGCGAGTCGTGTTCCCGACATAAGCGACGTCAATTGCCGTATTGCTGGGCAACTGATGCTGAATGCCCAAGCTCCAGGAATAGATCGTCGGAATAAAGCCGTCCTTCTCCCAGGACACAACATTGGGCGGGAACAGCGTGCCTCCCGCGATCAGGCCCGGGCTAACATTATCGACGTTTAAACCGTAAATGGTCGGTGATGAAAGCACCGGCGGATTTCCGAGACCATCAAAGTTCATCTGGTTCTGGCGAATCCTCTCGAAGAAGCTGCCGAAGCCACCGCGAATCGACGTCCGGCCCTGCCCTGTCGGATCATAGGCAAATCCGAAGCGCGGAGACCAGTTGTTCTTGCGGTGCCGCGAGAAGCCGAGAGGAATGCCGTCGCCTTCCTTGACCAGGCCGTTGAGCGGATCACCCGAGCCGGCAATAAGGCTGCCGCGGCGGATGCAGCTATTGCAGAGTTCCAGCAGCGGCGCTTTGGCTGGATCGAAGCGGGTGGGATCGAAGTACCACTGCAGAATGTCTCCGCGTGTGTAGGTCGGGCCCAGGAAGGCATAACGGATGCCGAATTCCAGCGTCAGCCGGGAGTTCACCTTCCAGGAATCTTGCGCGTACCACTCCAAGCCGAAAAAGCGGAAGTCTCCAAAAAACTTGCCGTTGGACTGCTGGTGAGAAGTGAAGTTGCCGAGCAGCAGGTTTGCCAAGCCGTTGTTCGTGTCGTTCAAGTTCTCGCGGTTCGGCGAGAAATCGAAATTGCCGGCATCGATCCAGGAAGGCTGCTGCCCGTTGTCGTTCATGTTGAAGATGCCTCCGAATTTGAAGGCGTGGGAGCCGGAAATCTTCGTAAAGTTATCGGTCCAGGCGTACGTCTTGCCCTCGCTTTCCCAATTCGCGGGGAACCCTCCGAAGTTGCAGGATCCGACCGCGCAATTGAAACGCGGGAATTTGTTCCTAGTGTTGGCGTTGGGATAAAGCTGCTGGTACTTGAATCCCAGGGCGCCGAATTCGTATGTGCTCGGATCGGTGCCTGGCGCCACGTCCACCACCTGGGTCAGATGGTTATAGGTGAAGATGAACTCATTTGTCGCGCTGGGGCTGATCACGTTTACCAGATTCCAGGACCAGCTGGATCCCGGCTTGGCCCGGTACATCGGGAAGACCGGGTAAGGCGTGCTGCCGAAGATGCCGTTCCGCTGCTGCTCGTTCTGGGAATCATCGACCCAGCGGAAGAAGAAATTGGTGTTCTGGCTGATGTTGTAGTCCGCGCGCACCACCCACTGATTCTTGTGGAAGCGATAGGTGTCCTGAAAGGGTACGCGAACGAGCCACGCCTGATTGGGCGTCGGTGAAGCGGCCGCGCGGTCGGCCCTCCTCAGCAGATTGAGGAATCCAGGAGCGTTCGCGCTCCACAGAGACTGCGGCACGACGTTGTTGGCGAAGGGAACACCGTCCGTAATCTGGCCTGCGTTGTTGCGCGTGACCGTCCCCGGCTGGAACACCGTGCCCACGTCAAACTGCGGCGCCGAGCTGAGCGGCACATTCTGGATCATGCGCGCGAAGTTGCCGGTCAGCAGGTCCCCGTGAGGCACGTCGACGAAGGTTCCACCGGTCGGGCGGCTGGCCCTCGTCCCTTCGTAGTTGACGAAGAAAAACAGGCGCTTCTGCTCGCCGCCGACGGGTACCGGGCCGCCCACGTTGAAGCCGAACTGGTTGAACCGCAGCTTGGTCTTTCTGCCGGTCGTATCAAACGGCGTGCGGGCGTCAAACCGGTCGTTACGTACAAACTCATAGAGCGTGCCGTGATAGGTGTTCGTTCCGCCCTTGGTCGTGGCCGAGAGCAGGATGCCGGGGTTGCGCCCGTGTTCGGCGCTGAACACGCTGGTCTGCACCTTAAATTCGCCGATGGCATCCATGCTCACCTGCGTATACTGCCCGTCGTTGGCTCCCACATCCGTGTTGATCGAGCCGTCGAGGAAGAAGTTGTTCATGCTTCCGCGCAGCCCGTTCACGTTGAAGGCATCTGTGTTGTTGAAGGCCAGGCGGAAGTCGGAAGTGTCGTTGGAAACCACGCCTGGAACGGTTTTCATCAGCGATTGGAAGTCGCGCCCGTTCAGGCTAAGTTCGGTAACCTGCTTGGAGTCGATCACAAATGACTTTTGGGCAGTAGCCGTTTCAATCAGAGGCACTTCCGCCTCGACAGTGACGGACTCAGCCACCTCGCCGATCTGCATCGTCAGGCCGCCCAAGTTCATGATCTGGTTGGGGTCCAGCACTAGACCCGTGCGCTGAAGACCCTTGAAGCCCGTCGTTTCAACCTTGACGGTGTAGACGCCCCGCTGCAACTGGAGCAACTGGAACCCGCCGTCGGTTCCGCTTTGTGTTTCGCGTGCGACGAGGCCCTTAGCCTCGTCCGTGGCCGTAACCTTCGCGCCCACGATCGCTGAACCTGTGCTGTCCAGCACTGTACCCTGAATCACCCCATTCTGGGCGAACATGGGCGCCGCCGAGATCATCAACAGCGCCGCAAGCAAGGACGCAACTGACCTTATCCGATTCATGTGGATCTACCCCTCTTTACGTTGTCTGACTGCCCCTTGACCTTCTTTGACCTGCCAGCCTGCCACCTGTCGCTAAGTTGGCCTGCGAGGCCGTGAAACGGGGATCACGTTTCAATAATCGAGACACGTCCGGGGCTGACTCCCTTCACGGGGTCGAACAGGATTTCCAGCCTGGACTTGTCATCGCACCCCTTGGAACCGCCAGTATTCTGGACGATATCCCCACCGAAACCAAGGGTGGACACCGTTTATTAACCGTTAAGGCTCCTGCATCTTACTGATAATAAAAGCTTGCAATTGCTCATTGGAATATCGATAATGGGGAGGATAGACGTCGGGGAAAGGGGTTCGGATTTGGCAATCTCCACACCGGGCGCGGCCAGGATAGAAGCTGCCGTATCCATAAACCCGCCAGTCAACGCTGACCTCATCCGTAAACATCTACGCGATATTCTCTTCAGCTCCACCTTCAGACGGAGCCGCCGCTGCCAGATGTTTCTGTCCTACATCGTGGAATCGGCTCTGGCGGGCGGAGCAGGCAATCTGAAGGAACGGACCATCGCGGTCGAAGTGTTCGGCCGGCCCCCGAACTGCGATCTCGGGGAAGACTCGATCGTTCGGGTAGGCGCCCGCGAGGTCCGCAAGCGGCTCGCGCAATACTACCTGTCACGCGAGTCAGCCGGCCAGACCGTCCGGATCGACGTGCCCGCCGGTTCTTACGCTCCGGAGTTCCGCTACATCGATGAACTCGCCGCCAGAGCGGAATCCCCTCGCCCGCTGGCAAGCAGTCGTCGGCCGGCGCTGTCATGGATCGCCATACCCGTGGCCTTGGCTTTGCTCCTGGCTGCCGGGCTATTCGCCCTGTTGAAACAGCCCGCGGACCCAGAAGAAAGGAACTTCCAGGCATTCTGGGCGCCGATCCTCCAAACCGACAGCCCGGTGCTGATCGCGGTCGCCCATCCCATCATCTATCAGCCTTCTGTCCGAGCGCTCGTCGAGAGTGAGCGGCGGCAGCCACCGCTCAAGGTTTACCGACAGCGTCCAGTGCAGCTCCCTCCACAGCAGCTCGACGGTTCCGATTGGAATGCGGTCACTGATCAATTTGTCGGCTACGGCGATCTCGTGGCGGCCTGGGAGTTCCTGCGCCTGTTCTCATCGCGTTCGGAAGTGCCGCGATTGCGGCTCGCCAGCAAGATCAGCTTTGATGACTTACGCGAAGGTCCCGTTGTGTTGATCGGCGCCTTTACGAACCGCTGGACGCTGGAGATCAATCAGGATTGCCGTTTCCAGTTTCAGATGGAGCCGGGCACGGTCAATCCGATGATTGTGGATACCGCCGACCCAGCAAGACATTGGGGTCTCCTTTCGGAAGCCGACCCGAGTGACAGCCATCTTGAAGAAGACTATGTCCTCATCACGCGATTGGTGAATTCCAGAACGAGCAAGTTGCTCGTCGTCGCGGCGGGCCTGAAAGGGGCGGGAACCGAAGGTGCGGGGCGGTTCCTGGTGACACCCAGCCAACTCGGGGCGCTGCTGGCCAAGCTGCCGGACAACTGGCCGCAGAAGAACCTGCAGCTTGTTCTTCACACAAAAGTTATCTCCAACACGCCCACGCGCGCGGAACTTCTCGTCTCTCACCTCTGGTAGGAGAGTCGGCAATCGGCCCGGACAGTCCCGGCTTACACCTCTCTCTGCCGCTCGCGAACCCACTTTGCCAAATGGGCCTCCGTCGCCTGGATCTCGAGTTCAAGGCTCGCCGCCTCCAGGTGACGCCGTTCCTTTCTTTCGCGCAGTCTCTCGATTAGCCTCACTTTGCGGCGCATCTCCAACACCTGTTGCAGTTGCTCCTGCCTGTCGGTCTCCCATTTCCGCTCTTCCTGAAGCAGAGTCTCCCTCTCCCCGCTCAGGTGGCTGGCATAGCTGGCCGCGGCTCGCAGCTCCGCGCCCGTCATCGCCGCGAGGCGCAGATTCTGCTCATGGAATTCGAGAATCTGCCGTCCCAGCGACGCAGCGCCGCGGCGCGCTTGCTCCCGTTGAAACTGAATCCCGTGAAGGCGCGCTTCGGCGGTCTCCAGCTCCTGGCGGCGCAGGTTCAGTACGCGGTCCAGCCGAAAGGAAAATCGCTTCACAACTTGCCCGCCAAGGATTGCAATTGATCCACCGTGGTGTCCAGCGGTTGTTTGACGTTCAGGTCCTGGCGGAGAAATGCGACGATTTCGTCATAAAGCTCAATGGCCGCGTCCACCTTCGGGTTGGAGCCGGCCGCATAGGCGCCGAGGTTAATGAGATCCTCGGCCCGGCGGTAGGCCGCGAGCGAATCACGGAGGCGGCCCGCGTTGCTTTGATGTTCGGCCGATGCCACATGATCCGCCAGCCGGCTCACGCTCGACAGGACGTCGATGGCGGGAAAGTGATGGGCTGTTGCAAGGTCGCGCGACAACACGATATGCCCATCAAGAATCGCTCGCGCCGCGTCCGCGATCGGCTCATTCATATCGTCCCCTTCCACGAGCACCGTGTAAAACCCGGTAACGGAGCCGCAGCTGAAGCTTCCGGCGCGTTCAAACACTTTGGGCAGCAATTGAAAAACGGAAGGTGTATATCCTTTCTGGCTCGGTGGCTCGCCCGCCGCCAGCCCGATCTCCCGCTGTGCCATGGCGAAGCGGGTTATCGAATCCATGACCAGCAACACGTGCTTGCCCTCGTCGCGAAAGCCCTCGGCCACCGCCGTGGCGAGAAAAGCGGCGCGCACACGGGCAGGCGCGGGCTGGTCCGAGGTAGAAACGACGATAACGGACTTCTTCAGTCCCTCGGGCCCCAGCACCTCCTCAATGAAGCTGCGCACTTCCCGGTTGCGCTCGCCGATCAGGGCGATCACGTTGACATCCGCGGCGCCTCCCCGAGCCATCGCGCCCAGCAAAGTGGACTTTCCCACGCCGGAGCCGCCGAAGATTCCAATGCGCTGCCCGCGCCCGCACGTCAACAGACCATCGATAGCCCGCACGCCCGTGGCCAGAGGAACGTTGATGGGTTGGCGTTCCAGTGGTCCGGGCGGCGGATCGTAGAGAGAGCGGAACCGGCTCGGCCGCACCGGTCCGGCGCCATCAATCGGCTGTCCAAAACCGTCGATCACGCGGCCGAGAAGCTCCGGACCCGCCGGGGCACGAGCCGCTTCCCGCCGCGCGACAATGCGTTGGCCCATGTGCAAGCCGCCCACTTCATCCAGTGGCATGGAAAGCACGCGCTTGGCGCGGAAGCCGACAACCTGGCTGCGAATGCGGCTGTTTTCCCCGGCCTCGATCTCACACAGATCCCCTAGCGAAACGGCCGGGCCTTCAGACTCCACCAGCAGCCCGACAACCTGCGTGACAATCCCGCTTGATCGGATGGGATTGATTGTTTCAACGCGCGCCGCCAACAACCGCAGCGCTTCCCGGATGTCCCCTGCGGTTTTAGAGGTCGGCGAGTCCATGATTGATCTCTTCGAGTTGCGTTTCTATTCGGCCGTCGAGTTCTCCTTGCGAGGTCAGAAAAACAGCGCCCCCCGGGCTGACAAGTGGATCGGCCATGACCTCGATCGGCTGAGACCTGTCTCCCCGCAAATGACCGGCCACCAGTTCGAAATCACGCGGATTGACGCGCACCCGGTGAATCTCCAACCTCTTGAATTCCTCCAGGCATGTGCGAACAATGGCCAGCACCGTTTGGGCATGGATCGTCAACTCGCGCCGCAGCACGCGCCGCGAGATCGCGAACGCCAGGGCCACGAGTTCCCGCTCCGCCTCTCCGCGCAGCCGCGGTTTGAGAGAGGCCAGTTCCTTCACCATCTGGGCCAGCGCGTCGAGCGCGGCTCTCTGACACTGCTCGGCCTTCTGTGCTGCGCCGCGTTCCCCCTCGGCGTATCCTTCCTGAAACGCCTGCTTACGGATCTGTTCGGTGTCTCCTGCAGCTGAGGCTGCGGCGGCGGCAAACCGCGCTCCTGCCGGCTGGCCATGGGAAGCAGACGACGCCTCGAAAGACATGCGCGGCGGCTCGAAAGGCTGGACACCCGCCGGAATCCCCTGCCCCACAACGTTCAAGCTCCAAGGAGTAACTTCGGAGGCCTCTTCCTGCCTGATGATCCTAGACAACGTACTGCTCCCCAACGGCGCCTTTCAAACTGATAACGCCTTCGGCCTCCAGCGCTCGGACGATACCAATGATCTGCTGCTGAGCGGCCTCCACGTCGCGGATTTTAATCGGCCCTAGGGCTTCCATGTCTTCCTTCAGCATCGACGAGCCGCGTTCCGACATGTTGCCGAAGAAATGCTCGCGCAGTTTGTCGCTGGTACCCTTCAGGGCGACGGTCATCGTCTTCTTGTCCACTCGCGAGAGAATCTCGCGCATCCCCATGGAATCAATCAACAGCAGGTCCTCGAACACAAACATGAGGTTGCGAATGGCCTCGCAAAGCTCTGGATCCTTCTCATTCATCTGATCTAGAAGCTCCTGGCCGGCGTTGGACTCCAGACGGTTGAACATTTCCGCCACGGCCGGAATGCCGCCATACGACTCCCTGCTGAACTGCCCCAGGGACTTCAGCTTCTGATCGAGGATTCCCGCGATGCGGCCCACGATCTCAGGGGAGATCTGATCGAGGCTCGCCATGCGGCTCGCAACGTCCGAGCGAATTTCCGCCGGCAAAGCCATCAACATACCAGCGGCCGAGCTGCTGTTGAGGTGCGAGAGCACAAGCGCGATCGTTTGCGGATGTTCCCCTTGGATAAACTTTGCGACCTGCTGCGGATCAGCCCTCTGCAGCGATTCGAACGTCGGTATCTCACTGCCGAGCGATTTGACCAGGCGGTCGATGATGGAACGCGCCCGGTCTGGCCCGAACGCGGTATTGAGAACGCGCTTGGCATAGGAGATGCCGCCCGACAAGATATAGCCCCGCGCTACGGACAGCTCATGAAACTCCTGGAGTATCTTTTCCGCCTGTTCCGGTGTGACCTTCTCCAGCTTCGAGATTTCCTTTCCCAGCAGCTCAATCTCCTCATCGTTGAGAAGACGGAAAAGGTTACCGGCCACTTCGTCACCCAAAGACACAACGGTGATAGCCGCCTTGCGCAGGCCGGAAAGCAGTGGGCTGTCGTCGGAATTACTAATCATCCTCGTGGATCCACGTGCGCAGAAGCTGCACGAAGGACTCAGTGTCTTGAGCCGCTGCTTCCTCGAGGTGCTTGCGCAGTACTTGTCCCTTCGAGCTCTGCACCGTCGCCATCTTCAGGCCCTGGAGCATCTTTTGTTCCTCCAGCTCGCGCCGGCGGGCTTCGTCCTTGGCGGCATCAATCTCTCTCTTTTCCTTTTCTGCTTCCAGCGCGGCTTGCTGCTCGACTCTCATGCGTGCAATCTTCTTCCGGAGGCGTAGGAAGCCCCACACGGCCACCAGCGCCAGCAGAAGAACGGAGACACTGACTATCAAGTAGTATCGGTATTTTTCGAGCCACTCCGTGGAAAATAGCGGCGCCGGAATCTCAACGGCTTCCGGAATGGCGGGAGGGGGTTCAAAGATCGTAAAGGGCAGGTTCTCCGTGGTCAGCCGGTCCCCGCGCTCCTCGACGATACCGGCGGCCGCCACCACAAGCTGTCTGATCGTTTCCATTTCTTGACCGGTTCGCGGAACCCGCACCATTTTGCCCGTTGCCTCGTCCAACTGCATCTTTTGATCCACCAGTACCGCGACTGACAGGCGCTCAATGCTGCCGCGCTCGAGCTTCATGCGAGTCACGGTGCGGCTTGCTTGATAGTTCGTCGTTTCCATGCTCCGCGTATGCGAGGTCGCGGCGGTACGTGGGGCGACGGGCTGGCGGGGAAGATTGGAAGCTGTGCCGGGGAGGCCATTCTCGGTCACTGGCTGTGAAACTTCCTGACTCTTCTGCGTGGACGTCACTACGCCGTTCGGATCGATCAGTTCCTCCGTTTGCTCCCCGCCATTCCAGTCGCATACCGCTGTGACGCTGGCGCGTACCTTGTCGAAACCTACATAGGGTTCCAGTGTCTCGAGAATGCGCTTGGTGATGCCGGCTTCGATTCGGCGTTGGTACTCGAGCTGCTCCGTCGTCAGTTCGGAATCTTGTGGCCGCGGCTTTGCCAGTACGCGGCCCGCGGTATCAACAACCACCACGTTGGCCGAATCCAAGCCCTCGACGGCGCTGGCGATCAGAAACGAAATCGCGTTGATCTGCTCCTGTGTCAGTTGCGCCGCCCGGCGCAGTTGCATTACGACCGAGGCTTTGGCAGCCTGCTCGTAGTCCAGAAACACGGAACGCTTCGGCAGGCTGATGTGGACGCGCACCTTTTCCACTTCAGTGAGGGAGAGCACCGAACGCTCAAGTTCCCCTTCGAGAGCGCGCCGGAAGTTCACTTGTTCGGCGAATTCCGTGGCCCCGAAGTTGACGCTGTCGAACAGTTCGAAACCCAGACGGCCCGTGCGTGGAAATCCGTCGGAGGCCAACTGTAGGCGTGTCTCGGCCAGGCGGCTCTCCGGCACAAGGATCGTGGATCCGTTGGCCGCCAGCTTGTAAGGAACCTGCAAAGCTTGAAGGCGGCTGACGGCCGCACCGGCCTCCTCGGCGCTCAGTTCACTGTAGAGAGGCCGATAGGCCCGGTTGGCCATCGCCTCGCGAAACGTCCATACTCCCGCGAAAACCAGTACCCCAGAGAGGACAAGGAAAAACCGGCTGCCTGGTTTCAGGGCGCGCCACTGCGCAATCAGGGGCTCAAAGAAGTCGGCAATCGCGGTAAGCAACGGTCGCATTGTCGAAGGGTCGGATCAGGCACGAAAGCGCGGTCATGACAGGCGCGCCGGAGAAATCCCGGCGGCTCAAACCTGCATTCGCATGATTTCCTGATAGGCGTCCACAACCTTGTTTCGCACGCTCATCATCAATTGCGAAGCTAAGCCCGCTTTCTCTCCCGCCAGCAACACGCGGTGGAGGTCGATGGCGTCTCCATTGAGAAGCTGTCGTAGCTGTACATCCGACTCTCGTTGCAGGTCGCCGACTTCGTCGATCGCTTCCGAGAGCATCTTGGCAAACGAACCGGATTCGGCCTTCGTGCCTGCGCCGCCCGGCTGAGAAATCAGCTGCGGCGCCGCGATTGAGGCAACAGGGTTCATCTTGTCTCTCCGCTCCGTGGACGCTGTTGGAAAAGCTGCCGTTGACGCCACAGCCGCTCACTGTCCGCTCCGAAAGAGTTCTCCATCGTCTGCTCGCCCTTCCGTTCTCCACAACAGTCGCGAGTTTATCGACTAATCTCCAGCGTGCGGTTGATCATCTCGCGAATGGCCCGAATGGCGCTGAGATTCGCCTGATAAGACCGTACGCCCGCACTCAGGTCGACCATGTCCTCCACCGGGTTGAACGCGGGAAATGCCACGTAGCCGTCGGGGCCGGCGTCGGGATGGCCCGGCATGTATCGCCGTTCCGGCGGCGTCTCATCGACGATAACCCCGGACACTCGCACTCCTTCCGCGGCAGGCTCGCCAATGCCGCCCGCCGCCTGAAACCGGGACCAAACGCTCTCGAACGACGAGAAGCCTTGCGGCTCTGACTCGAACGTGACGTGCTGGCGCCGGTATGGCCCCCCTTCCGCCGTCCGCGTCGTCTGGGCGTTAGCGACATTTTGCGCCAGAATTTCGACTCGTTGGCGCTGTGCCGCGAGGCCGGAGCCACTCACGTTCAGTGCGGAAAATAAGCTCATCTTCCTTCTCCTTCCCCAGGACAACGCTGCACCTATCACTCAGGCAGGCCTTGTAGCCTGGATGATCTCTCGCGCGTGCGGCCACAGCCCCGCAAACCTTCCACGCCTAGGCGCGCCCCTCGTGGATCGCGCGGCGAACGGCCTCGATATTGCCGCGCACCAGCATCGTCGCCAGCCCGAAGCGGATTCCGGTTTCCGAAAGCATCTGCATCTCCCGCTCGATACTGACGTCATTGCCGTCATTTTTGATGGGCAGATCTCCTACTTCGCGCGTTGCCGATGGAGCCGGCCGCTCCAGATCCAGGCCCTGCAGCGCTTGCGACAGATGAAGCTGAAATTCGATATCTCGAGTGCGGTACCCCGGGGTGTCGGCGTTGGCAATATTCGTTGCCGTCACTTTCTGACGCTGCGACAGTAAGTCCATGTAGCGAGCCAGTAGGAGTGTCTGTGGTCCTAGCATCGTCCTGTCACCTTGGATCGCGGGGTCTTCGCACGGCCTTGCGATACCACCCCGCAACGGCCGCCGGGTTGTCGGCGGTTCCTCCGTGCACTGCGATCGCCACAACCAAGTCCTCTGAAATCAACCTCGACCATGAATCCAGCGCGGCAAAGTCTTGTCACCGCGCAAGAGTTTGCCACCAATCGCAATCGGCGCAAAACCGCTCGGGAACGCTCACTACAATGCACGTACAAGCAGCCAATGCCCGGAACGAGCCCTGCCGGCCGGCGGTCCTTCCCCTTCGTCTATCCTGCAGACTCCTGCGCTTGCAGCGTGCGCCATTTGGCCGCGAACGTTGTGCGTTTGATCCGCAGCAGGTCCGCGGCCCGTTTCTTGTTTCCTCCCGAGAGCCTGAGCGCCTGATCAAGCAGGTTCCGCTCAAACTGGGTCACGATGGACCCGAAGTCCAGGCCCGCGGGGGGAAGCCGCACATCGGGCGCTATAGGCGAGGGAGCGAGCAAAGGTGAGGTAGGCAGCGGGAAGTCGCTCGGGTAGAGAATCGCGCGTTCGCCGCTCAGGGCCACGGCCTTTTCCATCGCGTTTTCAAGCTGCCGTACGTTACCGGGCCAGCTGTACTCCATCAGCCGCCGCAAAGCTTCCGGTCCGGCCTTTTTGTTCGCGAGGCTCTCGCGGCGGCAGATCCGCGTGAGAAGGTGCTCCACGAGCAGCGGAAGGTCCTCGACACGTTCTGCGAGAGTGGGCAGCGAGATCGGTACCACATTGAGACGGTAGTAAAGATCTTCGCGGAACTCCCCGCGCTGCACCGACGCTTTCAGGTCGCGGTTCGTCGCCGCGATCACTCGAATATCCACTTTGATCGTCTCGGAGCCGCCGATGCGCTGGAATTCCCTTTCCTGTAGCGCCCGCAGCAGCTTGCTTTGCATTTCCAGCGGCATCTCGCCGATCTCGTCGAGGAAGATCGTTCCCCCCTGCGCCTGTTCAAACCGTCCCAGCCGATGGTTGATCGCTCCCGTGAACGCGCCTTTCACGTGCCCGAAAAATTCGGCCTCCATGAGCGATTCGGGAATGGCCCCGCAGTTGACCATCACCAACGGCCGCGAGGACCTCGGTGAGGCGCCGTGGATAGCGCGAGCGACAAGTTCTTTGCCTGTGCCGGTGCGGCCGCTGATCAACACCGTGGACTGCCGGGGAGCGATGAGCTGAACGAGTTGGATGACGTCGCGAATCGCCTTGCTTCTTCCGACCAGTTCGCAGCAGCTATCCGCCGGATCGTTCGGCGGCGGTTGGAGCAGGTGGTCCCTGCAAACCGTCCTCATGCATTCAATGAGCTGGCCGGGGCCTGCGATGTTCTGCCAAGGCGCTGGTATGTACTCCGCCGCGCCGCACCGCGCCAGTCTGACCGCCGCCGCGTAATCAGGACGGCTGGCCAGCACAACAACGCCGAGTCGCGGGCGGCGGCGCAAGGCCTCTTCCAGAATTTGTTCGAGGGGAACGGTGACCAGGTCGCCGATGAGAAGCAGATCGTAATTGCGCTGGTCGAGCAGGCGCAGGCATTCCGCAACCGTCTTAGCCTGCTCAACAATACATCCCGCATCGCCGAGAGCATCGAGAGGCTGCGTCAACGCTTCGTCCAACCCGATGGAAAGCAACTCGATCTGTTCCATCATTCAACCCAAATGTGGTGACGCCGACCGCAATCTGGTCCGAACGACGAACCGTCGCGTGCCAAGCAACTTCCACGCCTCTTTGCTGGGCTTCTGAAAAGCCCTCTCAAAGTCAGCCACCAACTCCCGCCTCGCGCCTTGCCCGGAGGTTAATCTCCCCCGCTGATCCGGACAGCGTCCTTTTCCCCGAGGGTCTGGCAGCGTGCTTTTCGCGGTTCCTCGAAGGCCTTACACCTAATCAATCGGAGAATTGAAGCAGCTGTGATATCTGCCGCTTCACCTCTCGGTATCTATGACCCTGACACGCCGCTTGCCCCAGGCAACGGAGGTCCTCCCGCAAAGACGGGCATTTTTCAAGTGAATGGCGGAGAACTTGTGCAACACCGGGCGCTATGCCTAGGGTGAATCCTGGTGACCGGTCCAGGGATTCCACAAGGGAAAAGCCGATGAGAAGGAAATTTGGCTAAGGCTCGGACAGCGCTGTGCCGCCGTCCGGCGAGGGGCCGTCGGGTTGGTGCGTGGATTTCGGGGCGCGTTCTGGGGCGGACGGCTGGGACAACGGAATACTTCCTGTCTGCTGGGACGTATCAGCCTTGAGTGTGTCCAAGCGCTGCCGCGGAGCCATCGCGGCCGCGGACTGGCTCAGGATGACAATGTCGACGCGGCGGTTCGCGGCCCGTCCCTGCGGACTGGCATTGGATTTTGCGGGCCGATACTCGCCGTACCCGGCCACCGCGATCCGTCCCGCCGGAAGACCAAACTTCGTCGTTAGCAACTTCATCACTTCGACGGCGCGGGCCGTCGACAGCTCCCAATTCGATGGGAACTTGAACGTTTGAATGGGCACATTGTCCGTATGCCCTTCCAGGCGAATGGGCTGATTTGGAAAGTCACGGATCGCCCGCCCCACCTCCCCCAGCAGATCGACGGCACCGGGCCGGAACGTCTCGTAGCCGGCGTCGAAGAAAGCCGCCTCCCGCAAACTGAGCACTAAACCGCGGGGTTGCACGGACATTGATATTTTCTCGTCACGGATTGGCCCTTGCAGCCGCTCCTGGATGCGTTCCCGGATGGCCTCAATCTCGGCGGAAACCAGGGCGCCGCCCGAGGGCGTGTCGGGGGCGTTACCTGGATCATGTCCGGGACGGGGCAGGTAGGCGACAGGGTGTTCCCCTTTTAAATGGGCGGAATAGACCTCGGCGATACGCGCAACCTTCTTTTTGTTCACCTGAGAGGTTGCGAACATGACCACGAAGAACGCGAACAGCAGCGTGATGAAGTCGGCGTAGGAGACCAGCCACCGCTCATGGTTCTCATGCGCTTGCGCTTGTTTGCGTCGCGTATCACACCTCCGCCGGCCGAGTGGAGGTACGAGTCGAATCGTTTTTCGGGGCTGGCTCCGCTGTGCGTTCGAGAAATCCTTCCAACCGTTGTTGGATCAGCCGCGGATTCAGACCTTCGGCGATGCTGACAACCCCCTCCAACATTAGATCTTTCATCGTTGCTTCTTGATGGGCGCGGATGGTGATCTTCTTGGCCCCAGGTAGCAGAATCAAGTTGGCCACGCCCACGCCGTAAATCGTTGCGACGAAGGCTACGGCAATCCCCTTACCAACCTCCTCGATATTCTCGAGGTGCTTCATCACCTGGATCAACCCCAGAACCGCACCGATAATGCCGACCGTCGGTGCAAATCCGCCGGCCGCTTCCAACACCTTCGCGCCGGCCTCCTGGCGGGCGGATTCCTGCTCCATCTCCAGTTCCATGATGCGCCGGATCTCGTGCGACTCCGCCCCGTCGACGGCGAGAGTGACCGCCTTGCGCAGGAACGGGTGGGGGATCTGTTCCATTTGTTTTTCGAGTGAGACGATCCCGTTCCGGCGCGCTTGATTGGAGAGATTGACGATGGTTTCAATCATTTCGTCCAGGCGATACGCCGGCTCCGAGAAGATACTAAATAGGGCCTTGAGAGAGCGCGTGACGATATAAAAGGGTTGTGAGACGAGCGTGGCCCCGAAGGTTCCGCCGAAGACAATCAGCGCGGCAGTCGGCTGCACGATTTCCCGGATGGATCCGCCCTCCAGGATCAGTCCTAGACAAATCCCGCCGAGGGCCATGATCAGGCCCAATACCGTCGCTTTATCGATCCTCATGTTCCAGGTGGTAGCCGGGAGCCGAAGTCCCCTCGATACCCTTCAGGCCCGGTCTCCCATGTTTCCGGCACTGATAACTGATGAACTTCTCCTCGACTTCGTCGACCGACTCCCGCACGGCGAGTTTCTGCCCACTGGTCAACGCAATGAGGGTATCGGGGGTTGACTCCAACGATTCAATGACTTCCGGGTTGATCGCGATGGGCTGCCCGTTCAACCGCGTGAGACGAATCATGTAGCCCCAACTTGACCATATCGGCCACGGGACCCGAAGTTGAACCTTGACTGCGCCTGCTTTTGCGATCAGTTGCTTCAGTTGCCGGGCGGGTTGACAGCTTCGAGGCGGAGGGAATTTTTCCTAAATCCCGGCTCGCAGTTCCGATAAGTATCTACGTACGGCGCTGCAACCAGGAGGCAGCTGCAGCTCCTCGGGGAAAAATGGAAGGAGCAGATGAATCCGGAACAGATCTACGACCGCTGTTGTGAAGCAACGCAGGTTCTACTCCGGGGTTTCGAGACCCGCGACCTTTCCCTGATTGAGCGGCAAGTGGACCTACTTCGCCAGTATCTTTCCCGGCGGCGCGAGCCAGAAGGCTCGCATTCCTCGGGCCGGACGCTGTTGCGGATGGAGCAGCTTGACGCGCTCGATGGCATCACCCAGCAGATGGAGCGCAGCCTGGCCGCGATCAAGCATTCCGCGCAAATCGAATTTGAACGCATGCTGAGCACACAAGGCCTCTTCCGGCACCTCACCTCCAGCAGTTCCGAACCAGATCGTTCCTCGGTGCTTGTGTGCTGACAAAAGCGTCTCCGGCGTACCCGCGGCCGGACGGCATGCAGCGGTGTGCCGTCTCCGGCCTCTAAGTCTTCCAGTACTTCGAGAAGAGCTGCTCAGACGTGGCGCGAAACGAGCGCACCCGGCCATCACGGGCGGCTTCAGATGCCTCGATGCGAAGCAGGCGGTTGTACTTGGCGAGACGTTCGGAACGCGTGATCGAGCCGACCTTGATTTGGCCCGAGCCGCTGGCCACGGCCAAATCGCTGAGGAAATCGTCCTCGGTTTCGCCGGAGCGGGCGGAGATCACCGCCGCGTATCCGGCTTCGCCGGCGCGATCGACCACCCGCAAGGTTTCCGTCAACGTGCCGATCTGATTCATTTTTACAAGCACCGCGTTGGCCGCCCCGGAGCCAATTCCCCGCTCCAGCCGTTCGGAATTCGTAACAAACAGATCGTCGCCCACCAGCAGGCAGCGCCGGCCCAATCGCCCGGTCAGCTGTTGCCATCCCTCCCAATCGTCTTCCGCCAGAGCGTCCTCAATCGACAGAATCGGATAGCGATTTACCCACCCTTCCAATAGGTCGCCCATCTCGCCGGACGTCAGCTTACGGCGTTCGCTCCGCAGCTCGTATACACCGTCACTGTGAAAATGCGAAGCCGCCACGTCGAGCGCGAAGGAAATCTCTTCTCCCGGCTCGTATCCCGCGGCTTCGATTGCTCGCATGAGATAGTCGAGCGCCTGCTGATGCGACGACAGCAGCGGTCCCCAGCCGCCCTCGTCGGCCACACCCGTGAGCACAAACCCATCGACCCGCAGCAAACCCCCTGCTTGCCGGTGCACTTGCACCGCCGCCTCCAGGGCATCGGCAAAACGGTCAAAGCCGTGCGGGACGATCAGGAAATCCTGGAACTCAATCTGCTTTCCGGCATGGATCCCTCCGGAAAGAATATTAATCATGGGCACCGGCATGGCGGCCTGACGTTCGCCCTGTAGGTACTCCCATAGCGGCTGCCGGCGGCTTTGCGCAACGGCTCGGGCAACCGCCGTCGACACGCCCAGAATCGCGTTGGCTCCCAGGCGGCTCTTGCCGGGGACGCCATCGAGCGCGATCAGGCGCTCGTCAATCGCCTCCTGCGATTCCGCGGAAAGCCCTTTCAGTTCGGCGGCAATCGCTCCCTCCACATGGGCGCAGGCCCGCAGCACCGAGCGCCCTCCGTAACCACCCTCCTCGCCGTCACGCAGTTCGAGTGCCTCGTGTTTGCCCGTGGAAGCTCCGGAAGGAACCATCGCCTGCGCCGAAGTGCCGTCACTGAGCACGGCCTGCACTTCGAGTGTCGGATTGCCCCGCGAATCGAGCACCTGCAGGGCGGTGAGCTTTTCAATTTGCAGCGTCATGATAGCGAGAGAAACGAGGCGAGAAAGGAGAAGTGGGCTTCGCTGGAATGCGATCGATGGGTGCGGGCGCATTCCATATCCCCGGCCGCCCGAAGCGCCGAACCTGGGCGCAGAAAATGACCCTTGGAAATTGGCTTTGATTGGGTTTGATTTGGGTTTGTTTTTCCGCCTCGGTGTTGCAAGCAAAGGGAGAATTGGGTTTGTTTTGATAATTTTTTTGCCCCGTTTGACGCACTCCGGAGGTCCGGATGCGGCTTTCGCGGCCGGTAGCGGCGAAACAGGAGTGGTGCGGCTTGGAGTGGTGGCCGCAGTTGCGCGCTAATGCTGCGATGGCCGGACGGACATCGAGTCCCCACCGGGGGCGTAAGAGGAAATGAGCGGATTTGAGCATTGCAGCGCGAAATCTATGCGGCATTCGGGCACGGGTTGCCCAAGCTGCTTTGAGCATAGCGCATGATGCCTAGCTTGAACCCGGCCCCTGGTCGCTATGTTATTGATTCGGCGAGAGCCTTGACTTGTGACTGGGGAGACTTCTTAACGTCTGAACCTTCTCGCAGGAACCGGCCGCAAAAAGGCCGCCTCGTAACCGAACTAGCCAGACAATAGCCCAGGACGGGGCCGTATCACCGGCTCTCCCAGAGGCCTCTCCCCCACTCACCTCGTTTCATCCAAGTGCGCGTTCCAGATGGCGGATCCCTGCTTGTGCTGGTCGACGCCACGAAAGAACGCCTTCGCATAATCCACGAGGTAGCTCTCCTCCTCAGGACTCGCTATGAATTTCGGCCGATGCACGGCGAATCCATCGGACTTGTTCGCGTGCCGATACGGAAGGGCAACAGAAAGCGAACGTGGGGCAACTCCGTAGGAGCGAACTTCCAGCATCAGGCAGTCTGTCTTGCCGCCTGGAAGGGGAATGAATGCATCGTAAACCAGGACGGCACAGGAGACACCGTCAGGATTACCCTCGATCCATATCTTTCCCTCTGCCACAGCCTTCTGCAAGTCGTCGGCCTCGATCCGCCGAAACTCCCGTTGACCGGCGTCCCGGTAACACGCGAGTATCGGCACGAGGGTTTCTCCTTCCATTACGCTCCAAACGGCGTGCGCCGCGAAAAACCCTGCGAGCTCGAGCGCCCTCTCCATACTTTTCAGCCTCGCGAATCGTGTTTAGGCCGACCCTGATCAAACCACTTTGACGCTGATGCTGCATCCATACAAGATTCCGCACCCTTCACGCACACCGGGCTACACCGCGTGCCGCAATCCCCAAGCACCCCTCCACCGTCGCCGTCCGCTCGCGGATCACTGTCTTCGCGGTTTCGCGAATCATGTCTCGCGTGCGTTCATCAGTGATGTACTCGGCGGGCGACTTGCCATCGACGCGCGCCAGCAGCAGAAAACCCAGGTGACGCGCGGTCATCCTTTCAAAATCCCGCAGGGCTTCGGATGGCAGCACGGCCAGAGTCCACGTGAAGAAAACGCGCCCCAGCCGCAGATAGGATTCCGCCAGCGCCGGCCGGTAAAAGCTCTTCAGCAGAAAATGATTCAAGCAGAACGCGGCGTCAAACGAAGGGTCTCCGAAATGGGCGCACTCGTAGTCGATGAAGACCATGCCGCCGCGCGTCACGATCATGTTTTTGGGACTCCAATCCCCATGGACCAACGCGACGCGCCAAGCCGCCGTCTCGGGCAACCATTCGGCAACAGCACCGGCAAAATCCGGGTTCCGCTCCGCTATCACGCGGTAGTAAGGGTCGGTGCGCAACTGGTCGAAAGCGGTCCGGTCTCCGTAAACACGCGCGAATCTTTCCGAACGCCAGCTGCCACGAATGGTTAGGCCCAGCGCCACACCCGCGCGCCGTCCCAAGTGCGGATCAATCCGGCCCGCAAGCAAATGATTCTTCCAGAACTCGTGCGGCTCTTCGGCGGCCTCCATGGCGTAGAGGAAGTTGCCGTCATCACTCCACAGAACCCGCGGCGTCCAGCCCTGCGGCAGCAGACGTCCTGCATCGTCCAGCGCATTGCGCTCGCGGACGGCGCGAGAGCGGTCGGCCAGCCACTCCGCCTCCACGCGCAATTGCGGCAGCGCCTGCTTCAGAATAAATCGTTCCGAGTCCGTCTCAACGAGAATGACGGTGTTGGAAACGCCGCCACCCAGCTCCCGGCAGGACACTCGCTCGGAAGGGCGCGTTACTTTTCGTTGCAACAGGTACTCGGGGGCGCTGTCGGCGGAAAGCTCAAAGACCTTGCCACCACGTGGTTCAACACGATTCATGCTCGCGCCACCAGATCAGGGTTGCCGTCTCAGGGTGGGATAGAACTGCGTGAAGACGTTGTCAGTCTGAGCGTGTTCCGTATGGCAGGCCCAGCAATCCTTCTTGGGAAAAGCCGCTGCTTGGTCCTTTAGCTTGCCGTCAGATCCCCGGAAGCTGAAATAGGCCCACCCTTCCGGAAAGCGGGCGCTGTTTTTCACGGCAGCTTCCATACTCCGAAACTCGCCCTGTGTATGTCCCTGGCGGTTGATGGACGCTCCCGAAGCGGACGACAAGATCTCGAGCACCAGGATCGTGTTCTCCGGAAAACGGCCCGTCTCACGAAAGGCGCGGTAGGCGGGCGGGTTGATGAAGACATTGTGAAAGTTCGGGTGCTGGGAGGGACCTCTGTCCTCGTCGTAAGTCATGCCCAGCGAGGAACTCAGAAAAATCCACTCCCGATAATCCTCCGGCCTGAGCAACTCATTCTTGGCCGTGAATCGCGGCTCGAAGGCATCGGGAGGGGAAGCGCTGAGCAGGACGGAGCAACAAAACAGTAACGAACCCAAGTAGTTGCGTCTCGAAAGAAGCACAAGGCCCTCCGTTTCCCCTAGTGTAGAGGAATCCACAACCCTCAGAACATCTGGCGGGCAGTCGCCCAATCGGCATCGTCCGACACGCCAAGCTCGTGAGAACGTCTATGTTATCCTGCGGTTAGACCACTCCAGCCAAAGCGGCGCCGCTTTTCCGTCGCCTTCCCGTTCACTGACGGGGAATAGGTAACGCCCGCCGCGACATAACAACTAAGGGAGGACCGACATGCTCATCAAAATCCCGAGAGGCTGGGAGATTCCCGAGCGCGAGGCCGCGCCCGAGGACTTTTATCTCAACCGGCGAACGCTGTTGAAGAGCATGGGCTTTGTTGGTTTGGGCAGTCTCATGCAGCAGGCGGCCCAGGCCGCCGGGTCCGACGACCTTTACCCCGCGAAGCGCAACCCCAAATACACCCTCGACCGTCCGGTTACACCCGACTGGGCGGCCACAGGCTACAACAACTTTTACGAATTCACGCTCGACAAGCAGCGGGTCAAGGACCTTGTTGGTCCGTTTAAGACCGATCCTTGGACCGTGGAGGTGAAGGGCTTGGTAAACAAGCCCGGCAAGTACGATCTGGACGATATGCTTCGCCGCTTTCCCATCGAGGAACGGCTCTACCGCATGCGTTGCGTGGAGGCCTGGTCTATGGCCGTCCCTTGGACCGGGTTCCCGATCTCGGCTTTGATCAAAGAAGTTGACCCGAAACCGGATGCGCAGTTCATCCGCATGGTAACGGCCCATCGCCCCGCCGAGATGCCAGGCATCGGGCGCATGCCGGAATATCCCTGGCCCTACTTCGAAGGTCTGCGGATGGACGAAGCCATGAACGAGCTGGCCCTCTTCGTCACCGGCATTTACGGAAAGCCCCTGCCGAAACAGAATGGAGCGCCCTTCCGCTTGATCATCCCCTGGAAGTACGGCCTCAAGAGCATTAAGTCGATTGTCGAGATTGAATTCACCAAGAGGCGCCCACCCTCCCTTTGGAACGAGGTCGGCGGGACCGAGTACGGCTGGTTCTCAAACGTGAACCCCAAGCGGCCCCACCCGCGCTGGTCGCAGGCCCAGGAAAAGGTCATCCCGTCGATGGAACTGCGTCCGACGCTCATGTACAATGGGTACGAAGAATTCGTTGCCGGCATCTACAAGGGCAACGAATTCTGACCGCGGAGACTCTCTCGACGTCTAATCCGGCAGCGGGTCTCCGGCATACATCCTTGCATCGCAAACTCAGCCACCGAAGCGGCTTTGCCGCTTGGGAGCGATGGTTTCTGAAGATCCCGGTTTTTTTTGGCTTCCGGCCCGGAAGGGGTGCGAGGTGTGAGACTAGTGTTAAGATTGTCAGAGAGTGGCCGAGTTGACGGCCTCCCATAGAAGTTCCCTGCAAAGAAGTGAGGCGACGTGGGACCCCCTAAAGTGGGCGCGGGGTCCTTCCACTTGACAACAGCCGATGAGTTACAAGGTCATTGTGGTTTCGCCCGACAGCGAGCTTGTGAATCTGCTGAAGGATGCGCTGACAAACCCCTCCGTTGGCGCCGAACCGACAGTCGTCAGCGAATACCCTACCGCCGATCAGGTCCGGCGCTTCGTCGAGAACGGCCGGGACCCAATTACGGCAATCATCGTCGGCCTGAGCGATCGCGAGCGGGCGCTTGACCTGATCCGGGATTTGCGGGCCGGGCACCCCGAAATTCTTGCCGTGGCGGCGAGTACGGCATCGTCGGCGGACGCCATTCTGGCGGCAATGCGGGCCGGGGCGTCGGAATTTCTCGTGCCGCCGCTCGACCTTAAGCATATTGAGCAATGCTTCCGGGCGCAGCGCAAGGCGGCCAGCGGTGACGTCTACGGGAAACTTCTATGCTTTATTCCGGCTCAGGGTGGGAACGGCGCTTCCACAGTGGCGATGCATGTCGCCGACGCCGCCTCCCGCAGCCTGAAAGAAAAAGTGCTCGTGGTGGATTTCGACTTTCACTCCGGCACGCTGGCGTTCCGGCTGCGGCTCAAGCCGGAGTTTACGTTTGCGGATGCGATCGCCAGGATCGAAGACATCGACGAACTGTGGGAGCGTCTCACAACCAACTGGAACGGCCTCGACGTGCTTTCCTCGCCGCCGCGCGGCTCGAGTCTGCCGGCGAACGCCTTCCAGCAGACCCATACGATCTTCCGGTCCGCGGTGCGCCACTATCCCTACGTCATCGCCGACCTTCCAACCGCACTCTATTCCTCCTGCCACGAGATTGTAGGCATGGCCGACGCGGTCTACGTAGTCTCCACGCCCGAGGTCGTCTCGCTTCACCTGGCGCGGCGAAGGGTCAGTGAACTCCTCGATCTTGGCGTCAAGCACGAGAACATCCATCTGGTGCTGAACCGGGTCGGCAGCAAGAAGACTCTCAACGTGGGCGACGTGGCCGAAGTCGTCGGCATCCCGGTTTTCGCCAGCCTCAGCAACGATTACGCCGGCGTGAGCGACGCGGCGCTGAAGGGCGGACTGGTTCCCAAGGACTCGAATCTCGGCCGCGAGATTCGCAGTCTGGCGCAACAAATCATCGGCTCACCAACCGAAGGCGGCAAGCCGCCCGGCAAAAAGCGCGGCTTCCTGCCCTTTTGATTTCCCGCCCTTCAGATTTGACCTACGGCCAGGCGGAGCCTCTTCAGGGCCTTGCCTGCTCGGCTTCTGACAAAAAACCAGGATTTACGCGAAAATGCTGCCAGCCAAGGACACCTCTCCCGCCTACAGCGGCAGGATTTCCTCGCGGTCGGCGTCGAATTTGATGCGCCTCTTTTCGAGATAGGCGATGTTGCCCAGGTGGGATGCCTGCGCGGAGCGGTGTCCGATCCAGACGTCGCCGTTCGGGCGCTCACGCGACCGCATGCAGTCGAGGAAGTTGTTGACATGATCAACGTTCATGTCCCCCTCGGCTTCAACGACGACGGGAGTAGGGTTGCGCCCCGCCGGAGTGTATTCATACCGGCTCCGATCAATATAGAGGCGGCCTTCCGTGCCGACCATTTCGACAGCCGCGCCTTGCTTGCCCGGAGCCAGCGTGGCCTCGAACGTCGCCAGCCAATCCCCGGGGTACTCCATCAGAACGGAAATTGTGTCGGGAGCCGTACGGCCATCCTTGTAGTTGTACACACCGCCGGCCGCCACAGCGGAAAAGGGATTGTCCTGGTTCATGAACATATGAACCACGTCGATCCAGTGCGTGAACAGATCGGTGATCTGGCCGCCGCCGAAATCCAGGTACGCACGAAAATTGTAGTATTGCTGCGGATCGTAGTCCCGCCACTTCACCGGGCCCAGGAAACGCGCCCAGTTGAGGTTAGAGGGCAACGTCTGTAACGCGACCGGCGCCTTGCGGAGATGAAAGCCATTCCCGTGCCACCACGTGCGCGCCATGGTGATCTTGCCCAGCTTGCCGCTGTCAAAGTATTCCTGCTTCGCGCGGAGATAGTGCCGGCCTGAGCGCTGCTGCATGCCCACCTGGCAGACACGTTCGTTCACGCGCACCGCTTTCACGATCTCCGGTCCCTCTTCGATGCGCAGCGTCAGCGGTTTTTCCACATAAATGTCTTTGCCGGCGTTGGCGGAGTCGATGACAGTACCGGCGTGCCAATGATCCGGCGTGGCGATTAAGACCGCGTCAACGCCCGCCTCGTCGAGAAGCTTGCGGTGATCGGTGAAGCCTCGCGCGCCGGGAGCAGCCTGCAGGCCCTCGTCGACACGCTGGCTGTAGACGTCGCAGATCGCGGCGACATTCACGATGGAGTTCTTTTGGAACTGGCTCATCATGTTCGCACCACGGTTGCCGTAGCCGATGACGCCGAGGCGGATCTTGTCGTTCGCGCCTCGAACTTGGGCGTAAGAAGCCGCGCTCATCGCCAGTGCGCTACCGGCCGCGCGGAAGAGATCTCTGCGGTGGAGGGAGGAGGTAGGCATCGCCGGAAATCATAACACAAAACCGCCCCGATCTCGCCTTCGCGGAAAGCCCAAAGCCTTGAGAAGAGCGCTGACAAGAATGCTTGTTTGCAGCCGCAAGAGGCGCGGCAAGATCTGCATTGAGACTCAGGGCCATCCGCTTGCCTGGTAAATGATTTTCCCGTCTCGAAGCGTGTATCGGATCTTCGCAAAGGCTCGCACAGCGCTGGCCGGGTCCTCTTCCAGCACGGCGATATCGGCAAGCATGCCCGGCGCGATGCGGCCGAGCTTAGCGGAATCGCCGAATCGCTCCGCTGGCGCCGTGGTGAGGGAGGCGAGAATCTGGCGGAAGTCCATGCCCGCTTCGGACATCATCGCGTACTCGTCTCCCGGGCCGTAGTCGTCGATGTAGCCAACGTCCGTGCCAAAGAGGATGGCGCCTCCAGACTCCTGATAGACACGGAGTTGACGGATGGCGCTGTTGATAAACCCCCTTACAAGCGAGGCCCGATCATGGCGCGTCTCATACTTCCAAAGCTTGAGCGTTGGAATGAGAGCGACGTGTTTCTGTTTCATTAAGGCCAGCAGATTCTCGTCCCACTCCCCTGAGTTTGGGGCGGTATGCACGATAATATCCGCGCCTCCCTCGATAGCGGCGAGCAATCCGTCGCGGTTTGAGGGATGAGCCAACACCAGCTTCCCCCGGCGATGCGCCTCGGCGGCGATAGCCTGAAACGTCTTGGGCGGTATCACGACAATGGGTTGAACCCAGGTCGCGGCATAAATTTTGATGGCGTCCACACCACCATCGATCTGCCTGGTCACGATCTCAACCGCTTCGCCGGGCTCGGACACCTCCGGCATGGGGGCCCGCATCATCCCAAAGGCATCCGCAAGCCTTCCGGATAACATGGCCCCGCCCTTGGGAAAAATGATTTCGCCGGCGGAACGGATCCTCGGGCCCCTAACCTCACCCGATTCGATGCGATCCCGGAGATCCCTGGTGTTCTCCCAGGGCGACCCTGTGTCAAAGACGCTGGTGAAGCCGTATCGCGTCAACATCGCCTGCAGCTGGGCTGTGAGTTCCTCGGCCGGTATCTTCGCGGCGTCCTGCCATTTCCTCTGCATGAAATGCACGTGGCTGTTCCAGAAGCCGGGCAGGATGGTCAGGCCCAAGCAGTCGAGAATCTTGGCGCCCGGCGGGACCTTGACCGTCGACCGCTCTCCGACTGCCGTGATTTTTCCGCCGTCCACCAGCACAACGCCGTCGCGGATCGGTGGCTCCACGGCGCTGGCGTAGACCGCTCCGCCGACGAGGGCGAGGGGCGGAGAAACGTCCAGCGTGGTCTGGCTGCGCGCCGGAGCTATCATGGCGCACAGAAGCAGTGCCGAGAAGGAAAGATGACGATAGTGTTTAGGGCGCAACATGCAAAGGCCAACCTCAGGCTTCCTCACTACATACGAAGCGGCAGGCGGCGGTGTTCCCTGGGACGGGGATGAGAGGGGAAGATTCGCGGCCGAGACGAGCGGCAAGCCAGCCTTGCGTTATCAGCGCTCTCGGGTTGGATCACTCGTGCCGGCGTAGTTCGATCTCGTCGCCCACTTCCGTGCCAGTTTCCTCAATGACGCCAGCGGGCAGTTCCAGCACGCTCTTGGCCCACAAGCTGATCGCCATGCGCGAAGGTTTCAGGCGCCGCACGACTTTCGTGACACGCTTTTTCCTGTTCAGAAAAACGAGGTCAAGAGCGAACCGCATCCGAAAGGTGTGCACTCCCTCGGTTGGCACGATCCACAGGCCTTCGCCCCTCGCCAAACCATCACGGCCGAGTAGCCCCTTGATGCGCGTGGCGCTCGTCTCGGCCACTTCGATCTGGTCGCCGAGACAAGTCTGCCTGGTCACATTCGTAGCTGTGACTCGGGGCATGCCTGAGCCCATGTGTTCCTCCGGAAAACGCAGTCTGTGAGAAACCCCTACGGTAGCACGAAAAAACTCGGCCGCGACGAAGCCCGCGGCCCGCCGGCCGATACCTGAAACGGTGAGTGAGTTCATTTCCGGCGAGACGCAATCAAAGCGCTTCTCAGTTAAAAAAACACTTGCCTTCGACGCGGGAACGAGCGTAGCATTGGTCACCTGGATTTTACGCCGCTGTCTGTGTATTGTTGGCATTACGGAGTGTCATTCGTGGATTCACCGGCATCCGGGCCGCCGGGAGGCGCCGCCTGGTCCCTTTGTAACCCTTCAAGCCACCGTTTCTGGGTATTCCCGCCATCGCGCGCGCCAAGGAGGCAGCATGATTATTTCGATCATCAACCACACGAATGGACAACTCACCGACGCTCAAGTACAGGAAGCAGTTCGCGCCCTTAATCGCCAGATCTCAGAGGATTTCTCGCCCTACTGGGGCCTCGGCGCAACATTGCGGCTCGAAGGAAAGAGCGGCGAATCGCCGGACAAGCAAGCCCTGGCCGACATGCGCGGGGACGCCGTTCTCTACCTCTGGGACAAGACCGATGTCGACGGCGCGTTGGGTTATCACGATCGCAACAATCGTGGGATTCCGTTCGGCTTTGTCTTTACCGACCTGGTGAAGAAGCTCGGTGAGAGTTGGACGGTCACCCTTTCCCATGAGGCTCTAGAACTTGTCGCCGACCCGGAGGTCAACCTGCTGGTCATGGGACCGCACCCCGCGAATTCGAAAAAGACGGTTTTCCACTGGTATGAGATGTGTGATGCCGTTCAGGCGGAAACTTACACGATCGATGGCATTGAAGTTTCGAACTTCGTCCTGCCCCTGTATTTCACCGGAGGTGAGGAAATGTGCGGGCGCAACGATTTCCTGAGCAATATCCATAACGGCTCGACCCTCACTTCTTTCGGTGTCAATCCGGGCGGCTATGTCGGCTTCTACGACCCTGAGTTGGACGACCATGACACGTTTTCGATGACTGACGACGAGGAAGCAGAGCGCCGCCTCAAGGTCAAGGGCAGGGCTGAGGCCGCCCGACGCGGCGGGCGGCACCAGAAGGTGGGCGCCGGCGTGAGCGCCCGGATCGCGCGGAAACTCGTCAAGGCGCAAACAAAGCAAAAGCTGGGCAAGGGCAAGGCAAAGGCGAAAGCCGCCTCCCGACGCTGATCCCGCCAGCTCCAACGGCTTGCCCTGACCCTGAGGGAGCACGGCCAAACTTCGCCGCCACTTTCCTACCATATTCCGGCTGTCGTGCCGTCCCTTCCGACCCAGGATGACCGACGTAACGCCTTTATAAACAGCAAGTTCCGGTGGAGGGAGCGGGGAGCGCTCCATCGCGGATCCTTCGCCTGTGGAAAGTGAAAGAATACGTCCGTTAAAGCACGGCCAGCCGCGGCGCGATGCGCCCTGCGGGTCTCGCGCCGACCGGCACAGCCTCGTTGCTTCCGCAAGGCTCGATGGGTCCAGGCAGCCGCACGACAAAATAGTCGCGTGGCGGGTAGAGAGCATAAGGCTCGAGTTCGTAGAACACCTGCCCCAATTTCTCCTCGATGCGATAGACGGCGTGGTAAAAGTTGCCTCGGCTCAACCTTAGCCGCCGGCAACAGGCCTTCCAGTCGGCCCCGAGCAAGAAGTGGTAGTTGAACACGCGATAGTGCCACTCATCAAGATGCCGTTTCGACACCAGCACGAAATCAGCCATGTATTCCTCCTCCGGGCGCGACCACATACCGCGGTTGGTCCGGCCGCTGGGCGTCCGCTCGAAGGAGATCCGGCTGCGGAACTTGCCTCGAAAAACGCAGTCTCGAAAGCGCGCGTGACAGGCGCGAAAAATGGCTCTGAGGGCGCATCCGCACGGGATCGGCCTCCCCCTCTTCTGACGCCGCACTCCCGACCCCCCGCAGGTCGTGCAGGATTCCAGCGCCAGAAGACCAAGATCCGAGCGATTCCATTCCATCTGTATCCCCCCGCTCCTTTTCCACTGCAAATTTGCGACCCGTCGATGGTCAACCTGCACACCGAATTTGTCAATCTTTACTTTCTATAAATACCGTAATAACCTATCCATGTTTTAAGCAAAATGATACAATATTACAAATCACTTGCAGCATCAATCACCTAACAATGCTGCGAAGGATCGCCGGGTTCCCGGCGCGGCCGCGTTCGGCGAAACCGCAGCTGCCCTATTTCCAAAAGCTATATGGTCCCTGATCCTGATTTTCGGGGATTGGCGGCGCGTCTCGTCCGTCATCTCCAAGAACTGGTTCACCGGGGTGAAACCAGTGAAAGGAGCCTGGCGCGGCTCACTCTCTATTCCCAGCCACACATCCACAACATTTTGCACGGAAAACGCAGAATCACCCTGGAACTGGCGGACCAGATCATGTCGTTGTTGGGCATTCCCTTGCTGAGCCTGTTCACCCAGGAGGAACTGGAGGGCCGGCCTCCCTGGCGCCTCAGTAATGCCCTGCCCGTTCCAGTGCTGGAAGGTTGTCTGGAAGGGGGTAAAGCCTTTCCGGCACGAGCAAGCTTCCAGCACCGGCGTCTCTTTCCGGCCGCGGAACTCGCCGGCTTTGTAAGCCCCGCCCTTGCCCGGCTCGGCGCCTCGGAGGACTCCATGTGGCCCGCGCTTCTGCCGGGCGACCTCCTCCTGCTCGATCGCTCTCCCCTGGAGCGGCGGCGCCCTTCCAGCGAAGGAATCTACGCCATTTCTTGCAAGAACAAAGGCTGGGTTGCCCGCTGCCGGCGCGTGGGGCGGGCCCTCGTCGTTGTGGTGGACAACGCTCGGGCGGCATCCTCTCCACCGGAAACGATCAGCCTTTCGGGCCGCGATATCCTCGACGTTGTCCGCGGCCGGGTCGTCTGGGTAGGCCGGGACCTGCCCCCGTGCACCCGGGAATGACTCTGGGAGGTCCCAATAGACGGCCCCTCGTAGCGCCTGAGCCTATGCGGAAACTCGATTCCGGCTCCGACCGTTTCGCTACGAGGGCGGCCCGGCCGCCGCCAGCCGCGTGGCGGCCAACGCAAGATCTTGCCCAGTCGGACTTTGGAAGGGCCGCAACCCAAACTCGGGCATGGCGGCGAAGATGTGATCGAAGATATCGGCCTGGATCGCCTCGTAGTTGGCCCAGGCCGAGTCGTTGCTGAAGACGTAGATTTCGATCGGCATCCCTTTGTCGGTCGGTTGAAGCTGACGCACAAGAAACGTCATGTCCTGGTGAATTTTGGGGTGGTGGCGCAAATAGCCGATCAAGTAGGCCCGGAACGTGCCCACGTTGGTCATACGGCGGCCGTTCACCGTCACGGCTTCATCAATGTGATGTTCGCGGTTAAAGGCGTCCAGTTCTTGCTTTTTCTGCTTGACGTAGTCCTTGATTCGCTCGATCTTGGAGAATTTGTCGATCATCTCGGGGGTACAGAAACGAATGCTGGTGACATCCACGTAAACAGACCGCTTGATGCGCCGGCCGCCTGACTCCTGCATTCCCCGCCAGTTCTTAAAAGAGTCCGAAATCAAGGCATAGGTGGGAATCGTAGTGACCGTCTTGTCGAAGTTCTGCACCTTCACCGTATTGAGGGTGATTTCGATGACGTCGCCGTCCGCGCCGTATTTCGGCATTTCGATCCAGTCGCCGTTTCGAACCATGTCGTTGGCCACAAGCTGGATACCTGCCACGAACCCCAGGATCGTGTCCTTGAAAACCAGCAGCAAGATCGCCGTAAGAGCGCCAAGTCCGGTCAGCAGCGCCCAAGGTTCCTTTTCGATGGCGATCGAAATGACAAAGATGCCAACGCCGATTGACATCACAAGCTGAACGACCTGCAAATAGCTCTTGATCGGGACGCGTTGCGACAGCGGATAACGCAGATAAATGTCATTCACGGCGTTGAGGACGCCGTTGGCGGCAACAACCGCAACGAGGAGAACGTAGATGTCCACGGCCCGCTGGGCCAGACCGATCAGTCTTGGCGCCCCCTCGAAAACCAGGGGGATCATGGTCCAAAAGACGATCGCGGGGGCCAGATGAGAAAGCCGGTGGAACACTCTTCGTCGAATGAGAATGTCGTCCCAGTCGGTCTGCGTGCGCCTCGAAATACGGGCCACCACGTTCAGCAGAATCCGTCTCGTGATGAAGTGCGCAATAACGCTCAGGACAATCAGACCCAGCAAGCCGAGCGTGCGAACGGCGATAACGGTTTCCGCGGCGGAAAGTCCAAGACCTGACAGCCAGGCTCTAAAATCCTCAATCATGATTTCATGCAACAAAACAACCACCTAGAAAGATGATACGAATTGCCGGCGCGGGCCCACAACCCGCGCCAACGCAATCGCTCCGCCGGTTGCTCTTGCGGCCTGCGTGCCCTTCGCTACACTAGGCGCATGAAACCGCAGCCCGAACGAGCCGACGAGAGCCGGCTCAGAGAATTGACTCTCGGCGTCATGGGCGCCGCGAAGTTTCCCTTCCTTGCCACGATCGACGGCGATCAGCCTCGCCTGCGGCCTGTTTCCCCTGTCAAATCGGAAGGTTTCACGGTCTATGTGGCCTCGCTGCGGCGCTACGGAAAGACAGCCGAGATTGAGGCTAACCCGAATGTTGAGCTGTGCTACCTCGACGCCAAGCACGATCAGGTCCGCGTCACCGGCGCGGCGGAGGTGGTGACCGATCGTGCGCTGAAGGAGGAAATTTGGAACGCCAATCCGCTGCTCCGCCAATATCTTGGTAGCATCGACAATCCAGAATTGGTTCTTTACAGGATTGCGCCCCGGCGGGTGCGCTACATGAAGGAATGGGCGCTCGAATACTTCGAAGTGCCGCTGAACGCCTGAAAAAGTGAGGGGCTGGCGAATGCCAGCCCCGGCGTGCGATCGAGGGCCGGATCAGGTGGGCCGCCCGGTCTAGAAAACCAGCCTCAGCGCAAACTGAATCTGCCGCGCCGGAAACGTGTCCCGTACCTGCCCAAAAGCCGCGGATGACGCGTTGGTGTTTGCGTTGCGGAAATTCGTCCGATTGAACAGATTGAAGGCCTCCACGCGGAATTGCAACGCCATGCTCTCGCGAGGCATAGGGAAAGATTTGCTCAGCCCGAGATCCAGCTGCGCCAGTCCAAAGCTTCGCGCCACGTTCCGTCCGGCATTGCCGAAGGGCTGGCTGGCATCGGATGGCACCGAGACGCTGGCGCGGTTCAAATAGTTGTCAATCGTGCGCTGGGATTCGTCGGTCATCACGGGCCCGATCAGGTTCGGCCGGTAGCTGATACCGCCGCGCCAATCCGGCAGCGTTTGGGAAACCTGGAAGGCCAGCGACGGACTGTAGGAAAGATTGAGCGGCTGGCCCGTCCACATGCTGTTAATGGCCGTGATCTGCCAGCCTCCCAGAGCGTAGTCGGCGCCGCGGGAGATGCCGCTCAGATAGCGGCGTCCTCGCCCGAACGGCAATTCCCACACCACACTCGTCGTGTTGTTGAACTTCTGATCAAAGTCCGAAGGCGCGCGCTCGGCGGCAATGTTGTAGAAGCTCTGCGGGCTGGCGCGGCCGCCGCTGCCCTGCGCTTCGAGGGACTGCCCGACCGTGTCAATCGCCTTCGCGTACACGAAGGAATTCAACAGATAGAAGCCGCCGGCGAAGCGGCGTTCCAGCTTTGCCTGCAGGGCGTGATAGTTCGCGGCCGCCCCAGGAAACGTCACGGTGATCGCGGCAAAATTGGGATTCGGCCGCCGCGCTTGCAGCGGGACGTCTTCCCCGCGATTGTTCGGACGGGCCTCGTTGTAATCAGCGAACAGAATCAGGTGCGTCGATTTGTTGCCCACATAGCCGACGTCAACAATGGTGTTCTCGAAAATCTCGCGTTGTATCGAAAACGCCCAGCTCTGCACATACCCGGAAGGAGTGTCCCGCGGAATGTAGGAGATGTTGGACTTCAACGGATCGAAATTGGCAGGCGCGGTGAGACCTTCGGGATAGCCTGCCTGCGTCGGCCGGAATGTGGCGCTGGTGGGACTCTGCGCGATCGTGGCAATCACGACCTGGGGTCCGTTGATGCCGAGGATATTACCGCCGCCGGCCCGGTTGAAGTGGACGTACGAAATGCCGTATCCGCTGCGAATGACGGTCTTGGGACTAAAGCTGTAAGCCAGCCCGAAGCGCGGCGCCCAATTGTTGCGATCAGGGTTCACCTGCGCCCGGTCGGCGATTGAGCCGTCGCTCGCGGGAATGAGAGAGTTGGAGACGGGATCAAAGTTGGTAAGACGGTTGTCCGCCTCCCACTGCGGCGTTGCATACTCATAACGGACACCAAGGTTCAGCGTCAGCTTCGGCGTGACCTTCCAGTCATCCTGCAGATACCAGAAGTTCATCGCCTGGCGGTACTGCGCCACGTAGAAGTTCACCAAACTGTATTCGCTGCGCGCCCCGAACATGAAATCGGCCAGGTTATAGGTCGCGTTGTCGGCCGAGGTCGGGGTTCGTGACCCGTCCACGCGGCTAAAGCGGCCGTTATAGATGTCGAGGCCGTAAAGTGGATTCACATCTTGAATCTCAGTGTGAATACGCTGGTACTCATAACCCGCCTTGAGCGCATGAGATCCCTTGATCCAGGAGAAGTTCACCTTGGGGTTCGTGACGAAGGGATCCTGCCATTGCGGGTTGGTTGCCTGCCGGCCGAAATCGCTGAACCCGGTGACGCGCTGCGGCGTCAGACCTCCCCGCACGGCGGGATCCTCCGGCAGTCCTGTGATGCCGTAGAGATCTCGCATCGATGGGCCACCCAGGCCCGGCGGTTCCTTGCCCGCTTCCGTTCGCGAGAGGCCCAACCGAAATTCCAGCAACGAGAGCGGCGTAAAGGAGTGCGTAAAACCGGTGGCCAATTGCTGATTCAGCGCCCGGATGAATCCGTTGCCGCCTCCGCCGGAAGGCCCGGGAATCGACGGCTGCTGGAAGATATTGCTCTTGCGATGGCCGAGGCGCACAAAGGCGCTTGAGCGATCGCCGAGTTGCGTATCAATCTTCAGATCCATCTTGTCGTTGTTGTTACGGTCGCTTCGCAGCGTTTGGAAGTTCGAGCCTCGCTGGCCGGCGCCGCCTGTATTGGGGCCCGGCAGATCCGCCAACACCCGCCGCGCAAACGGCGTCATGGCCGATGCCGGAATCGCCTGGCCAGACTGGAAGACTTCACCGGTCAGCGGATTTTTTACCGGCACGTCAAAAACGCCCTGCCGGTCTTGCAGCGTGGGAATGCTTTCGAACACAGTGAACTTCTGCCGCTCGCGAAGGCCCTCATAGTTTGTCATGAAGAAAGCGCGGTTCTTCTTGATGGGGCCGCCCAACGTGAAGCCGAACTGGTTCCTTTGGAACACCGGCTTGCCAGTGGCCGGCTTGAAGAATCCGGCGGCGTTGAGGTCAGTGTTCCGCAGGTAGTCCCAGGCGCTGCCATGAAACTCGTTGCCGCCGCTTTTCATCGTGGCATTGATCACACCTCCGGCACTGCGGCCGTATTCAGCGCTTGGGATGGTTGTCACCACCTTAAACTCCGCCACGGCATCCGGAGTCATCTGGATGACTTGGTTCGAGAATCCCTGGTTCGAAGTCCCATAAGCATTGTTGTCCACGCCGTCGAGCAGAAAGTTGTTGAAGATGCTCCGCTGGCCGTTGATGTTGAACGACCCTTCGCGCGGCGGGTTTGCGAAGGCATAGTCCGAACGCCGGACGCCGGTTGTCAGCAAAGCCAAGTCCGAGTAGGCCCGCCCGTTCAAGGGCAGTTCGACCACTTGCTTGGCGTTGATCACCTGGCCACGGTCGCTGGAATCGGATTCGACGGCAAGCGCCGCGCCGTTCACGTCAATCACCTGCGTCACCTCTCCAACGCGCAAGACCAGGTCTACGCGCTGGCGGGCGTTCACGGTCACGCCGAACCGTTCGGCTCGAGCCGTCGAGAACCCTTCCTTTTCGGCGGTGATCTCGTAGGTCCCTACCTTGACGTTCAGGAACTGATAGTCCCCGATGTCGCTGGTTGTCGTTGTGGACTGAATGTTGGTAGCGAGATTCGTCAGCTTCACGATTGCGCCCGGCACAAGCTGAGTCGACTCGTCGCGAATCGTACCCAAAACCACGGCGGTCTCAAACTGCCCATAGGCCGCCTGCAAGAAACAAAACACCCACACGGTTACGAATAGTAACTTCCTCATAAGTAGTTTCCTGTTAGTGCTCTTAACGGTTCAGAGGGAGAACCATGACCCGTCGCCGGTTTGACCGCTGCTGTTGCACCTGGTCATCCCGGCCGCTATTTTCAACCCGCTCAAGTCCATCTAAACCGAAGATTGTCACCGCCGATTCACAGGTGCGTCACAAACTTGATACCGGATGAATAATCTTTCGTTGAGAAAGACAAATCGTGTTCTTTGATCCATGCAAGGTACTGACAAACCCCAACAAGAGAGATAAAATCGAGGTCTTTTGATAGCGCTTCGCTTTCTCTAGTCCTGAAGAACGACTATGACTGCAAACCAATCTTTTCGGATGCACACGGGCCGCCTCTCCGCCTTCGCAAGACGCGTGCTCGTGCCCGTTTTCCTACTCTGTGCGCAGGTTCTTTCGGGAACGGAAATCATCGCGCACCGCGGCGCTTCCTACGATGCCCCTGAGAACACGATGCCGGCAATCAAACTCGGATGGGAACAGGGAGCCGACGCCGTCGAAATCGATGTCTATCTGACCAAGGACGGCCGGATCGCCGTCCTGCATGATGACGACACGAAACGGACAACGGGCGTGGCCGGGAAGGTCAGCGAGACAAACCTCGCGCAACTGCAAACCCTGGACGCCGGCAGCTGGAAGGATCGCCGCTGGGCGGCAACGAAAATTCCCTCTTTGGAGGAAGTTCTTGCGGCCGTCCCGCCGGGGAAAAGACTCTTCATCGAGGTGAAGTGCGGTGTTGAGATCACACCAGAGCTGAAGCGCCTTGTCGAAGCATCGGGGAAGAAGGCCCAGCTTGTGGTCATCGCCTTTTCCTACGACGTGATCAGGAACGTGAAGAAGGAAATGCCGTACATGCCGGCTTACTGGCTCTACGGATTCAGAGAGCAGGATGGCCGTCCAACGCTGAGCCACGAGCAGTTGCTGGAACGAGTCAAAGCCGCCGGGGCCGATGGACTGGATCTCTACTACAAGGGGCCCATCACCGCGGACTTCACTGGCCAACTCGCTGCCGCCGGCATGAAGCTCTACGTGTACACGGTCAACTCGCCGGAGGAAGCGGTCAGGCTCGCCGACTTGGGCGTTGCGGGCATCACGACGGACCGGCCTGCGTATTTGCGCGAAGCGTTGGAGCGCAGGTCGAGGTAGCGCGTTCTTCCGAGTAGCAACGCCCGCGATTGGACGGGGCCAGCCTCGCCTGCGACAATGAATGCAGGCCGATGGCGGACGCAGCAACCAGCCAGATCTCCCGCGCCCACGAAGGCGGCAAGGTCAGGGTAGCCGCCGCGGCCGCCCTGGCGCTTCTTTTGCTCGGACTCCTCGGTTTCGTCTGGCACCTCAACAAGCGAATTGATGAGCAGGAAGCAGATCTCGCCCGTTCGGAGCGATGGTCTGGCTTTCTCGAGCGCAAGCTCCACGAAGCACGCGAGGAAAGCATTCAACTGCAAACGCAGGCGGCGGAGGCGCAGGAACGCGCGGTGCAAGCGGAAGCGCTCGCCACTGAGACCGAGCGCGCCAAACGCGAAGCGGAGCTGGAGCGTGAATTCGTCCGCGAAGAGGCGGAACATTTCCGCCAGGAATCGGAGCAGGCCCGCCAGGTCGCCGCGGCCAGCCAGCGGGAAGCCGAGCGTCTGCGCCGCCAGCGCGAGCGCGAGCTGAACCGGATGCAGGAGGCTCTGAGCCGCATCGCCGAAACGGTGCGCACACCCATGGGGATGGTCGTCAACCTCGGCGAGGACTCGTTCCTTTTCGATTTCGACAAGACGGACTTGCGTCCGGAAAACCGCGAGATCCTGAGCCGCATCGCCGGAGTTCTGCTCGCCTCGCACGGCTACCGGCTCTACGTCTACGGCCACACCGATGACGTCGGCCCCGACGAATACAATCAGCGCCTTTCGGAAGGCCGCGCCGCCGCCGTGCGCGACTACCTTGCCAACGCGGGCGTACCGAACGACATCATCGAGGTGAAAGGCTTCGGCAAGGCCAGCCCCAAGGTCAAATCGCAAACGCCGGTGGCGCGCCAGAAGAACCGGCGTGTCGAAATTGGCGTGATCGACACAATCATCAACTACAAAGCGCTGCCGGACGAGCCGTCCAACCTCTGATGGTTCCTTATAGACTCGCGGCACCGGCCTCTTTCCCGCCGCGCGGTCACCCCCGGCGTTCCTGCGTCGTAAATCGCATGGGGCCGGGGCGCCTCTGCGGGCGCGGACACCCGCGCCACAAGGGCATCTGGCCTCGAGGATCCCGTAGCGGGGATCCAGCGTGTCTCGCAAATCCACGCCTTTCCCGATCGCCGCTCACCGGATCCGATTTTCCCCTGAACGCACCTGTGATACTCTGACACCAAAGGACGGATACCGATGAAACGCCTCTTCCTCGCCCTCATGTTTGCAGTTTGCAGCTTGGGTTTCGCCCAACACTCCCACGATCACGCTGCCTCCACCAAAAAGACCTTCGCCGGACGCATCGTTTGTTCGGCCTGCTATCTGTCGCACGGCGAAACGGGAGCGGATCACAAACCCTGCTCGACCGAGTGCGCCAAGGGGGGCATCCCGCTCGCCGTCCTCGATACGCAAGCCAAGGTGCTCTACCTGCCGCTGGCCAAGAATCATCACGCGCCGGCAAACAATGAACTACTCGCCTACGTTGAGCAGGATGTGACGATCTCCGGCACGGTCATGGAACGAAACGGCCTGAAGGCCATCGTGGTCGAAAAGATCGAACCGGCGAAGAAATAGCGACTCGACTTGCACCGACCATCCTCATTCGAAGCTATGTCTCATTGTTCCTCGGCCGTCCGTAAGTCTTCGCACAGCATGCGTTTGACAGCACCCGACTTTGTTGGCCGATGCGGATAGCACAATCCGTATTCCCCCGCCCATAGGCCAATTTTTGCAAGACATCCCTCGATATCCCCCCGTTCCACTTCGCACCCCGGTTCCGCTGGCAGCTCCAGGTTTTTTGGCAATTTTGTGGCACGGTCAAGAATTGCTTCACGCAGTTGGCCTTGTGTCAAATTTTTTGTGTTCCGGAGGTCAGCTCCACGCAGGTCAGCGCATTCAAGCAGGGATCCTCGGAGATCTGCACCCCGAAGGTTGACACCGGTCAGTTGAGCACACCTAAGATCTGCAAGGATCAATTCTGCATCCACTAGGCTGCTAGATCGACTATCGGGCCTAAAGAGATCATTCACGGGCCTGAAATCAGCGCCAACGAAACTTGCACCCCACAAGCGGGATCCAGAAAGATCAGCATTTCTGAGGTACGCTAGATCCATTCTTGTAAGCTTTGCGCCATCAGCAGATCTATCATCGTCCAATTCTGTTGGCCTTCTCTCCTCTGCGTTTCGGATCACATTCAGGTCTTTCTCAGTTAGCTGATTCGCCGCAAGGCGCTCTTTTCGGAGACGATAAATCGGGTCGGAAATGGATCGGGAGCTTGAAGGTCCCGGCCCGAGATCAGTTTTTTTTAGCTCTGCCCCACCGAACCAAGCGTAATAGAAGTCACCTCCCAAAAGTCCAGCCCTCGTAAGGTCTGCCCCTGTGAAGTTGCCGTGGTGAAAGCACCCCTTATGAATCTCTAGGTCACTTAGATCAGCCTCGCCGAAGTTTGCATGGCTAAATCCGGAACCGCACACGCCCCCCGGGTTCTCCGCCCTGGAGATCTGTTGAAGCAGTTGCGCCAATCCTCGGTAAAACTCCTTCTCTGCTGGGCCGTCATCGCCTTTATCATCTCTCTGGCCTGCATGCCGCAGATCATACCTTGTCTTGAACGCATTCTGGGTGATCCCGATGACCGATTCCTTTAAGGACCCCAGCTGATACAGAGGGACCCAATCGTTGCCGAAAGAGCAGCAGACCAAGGGCGGCCGGTAGTCATAGAATCCCCATAAAAGCGGAATGGCTTGAAGCCGCTCCTTATGCTCCGACAGAGCTACTCTGACCGTCGCGAATTTTGTCACTTCTGCCTGATATTGCTCGATGGTCCGAGAGTTGAGAGCCCATAGCGCGACCGCTACTGCGCCTAGTGCAGTTCCAACTATGCCCAAGTCTTTCAGCCACGCAACAATATCAGAAAAAGCTTGTTCTCTCTTCGCTGGGTGACGCGCCCCCAGTCGGTCGCCATTCCGTAGGCACTTGATGAGAGGAGTCTCCATGAGGTAGGGGTTATTGGTGATGCGATTTTACTTCGTAGCCTGATTCGATTGCAAATGCTTCCAGTTTCTTGGCGGTTCGGGTATTTCGGAAGTACTTACCGGTCATTTTGGCCCACTCCAGCGTCACTTTCGGCTCGCTCGCATCCTGCCCGAAACATCGCACACGAAGCACGGAAGCGGTAGGTTGGCGTTGTCTTTCATCTGGATCCGTCCGCGATCACGCATCTTGGACGAGCAGACAGCGGTACCCGCCCGTTTGGACCTGCGCCAAAAGTCCAACAATTGGGTTTGCATGCGATATGTTTTATCCTATAAATTTCTCTTTTCAGGACTGTCCGGCGTGGGGATTGAAAAGGGCAGGAGCAAAGCGAGCGGCAACGCCAAGAAGAGAGCGGAGCTTGCCGCCGAGCTTGGAGTGAGGGCGAGAAGCTGTGACCGGTTTCCCGAAGGTCGCCCTGCTGGAGACGAGACTGGCAGAATTGAGCAGGATTGATTAGTTCCGGGAAAGTCTGCGCGGCATTGGAAGCAATCCGCGTTTTCCGATTGGAGGATACACCCGAAGGCAAGCGAAGCACCCGGTTTGGCGGGCATCTTGTTGATCTCCAGTTGAAGCGGCAGGTTGTCATTGAGGGGCGGGCTAAAACTGGTAGACTGTTACCGAATTCCCTTCGAGGCGCTTTGATGGATTGGGGGTTACTTACAAACACAGCGGTCCTTGGAGCGACGATAGGCGCCGCGGCCGCCGGGATCAATGGGTGGTTCCAGCGGCGGTTTGAAAGGCACAAATGGCACTCTGATCTTTTCGTACGCCCCCAACTGGAGGCGTTACGCAATCTCCACAGGCGTTTAGTCGAGAGTCACTACGCGATAAACATGAGGGTGTCGGCGGCAAGGCCTCGGACGCTGACGGACTATGAGCGCTGGGTCGAGGATCCTAAGAATGACTTCTTCAATGCTCTTGTAGTAGCCGACCTTTATCTTGACGATGAGACCAAGAAGCTCATGCAGGCTGTACTTGGGTCCCTTCGGCAAGTCAGTTTGTCGATATGGCTTCGATTACCTCAGGACGAATTCCCGAAGGGCCCCGTGGTCCAATCCGACTCCGACGACGCACGGGTGCCAGACTGGCGGCAATTTGTCCATACCTATGAGGCTGCCCACAAACGTCTCGGTGAGATCCTAAACCCCAAGACGTTTCTCAAGATCGGGGAAGGCGCATAAGTATCCATGCAGCGACGACTAGGCCTACGGCCGTCGATAACACTGTACTTCCGGCATGTCGAGCAGTGAGCCGGATCAGATGCGTGACCCACTTCGGGACCGCACTCAAATTCGGGCTTACCTCGAGTTGGGCGTGCAGTAAGCCGCCTTTGAGCCTGCATCAAAGCGCTTAGTCGCATTTGCACATGGAATTCCGGGATATCGCCGCGGGCCTAGGAGGAAGAGTGAAGCAGAGGGACGCAATGAGTAGGGCCAAGCCAAAGAAGCGAGCGGCGGAGAGGCGTGCCGGCGTTGGCAAACGGATCATCGAGGGGCTGGAGCAGGCTGTGGCCTGGACCCGCGGAGAGCAGGATCGCGTCCGGGTGAGCATGGTGCAAGTCCCGGAAATCGACGTGCGCAAGGTGCGACGAAAGATGGGGTTGAGCCAGGCACAATTCGCCACGAAGTTTGGCCTCCCTCCGGCGACGCTTCGCAACTGGGAGCAGGGGCGGTCTCGTCCAGACGCGCCAACACGCGTTCTGCTGGCGGTCATTGCCAAGCACCCCGAGGCGGTGGAAGAGGTTCTCAGGAACGCTAGTTGAACTTGCCGCAATAAGCCCGCTAAAGCGGTCTCACGACGGAGAGATTGGTGCGCGTGAAACCGGCCCTGCAAGCGCCGGCCTAGAAACCCGGCTGCGCCGGGGAGGCCGCCTGCAGGCGGCTCGGGAGGAACATACGGCTGGACACGGACGTCGGCCGCTAGCGGCGTTGGCGAAGGAGGTGGCCCGCAACGAGGCGCGAAAGCCGGGCTAGTATAATGGTTTTCAAGATGCTGCCCTGCGTGAGACGGGGCAACCAGCGGAGGCACGCAATGGATGCACTCGCCGAGAAGCTGGACGCCAAACTGCGCGAGTGGAAGCCTGAAACAGCGGCCCAAGTACGGATGCGTGTCGCTGAAATTATTTCGGTCGCCGACCAAGGGGAGCTGGACCTGCTGCGGTCCCGCGCTGTAGAGCAAGAAGTCCTGGATACCCTTGATGAACCTGCAGCCCTGTGATATCTGGCTGGCTGATCTCGGATTGGCAGCCAAGACACGCCCGGTTGTCATCGTGTCCCGCTACGACCCTGCCGCGCCCCGCGCCCTGACCCTGTGCGTTCCGTTGACCACTCAGAACAGAGAAAGTCCTTATGAAGTAGAGCTGCCTCGTCTTGGCTTTCTCAACCGCGACTCGGTGGCCATCGTGCAGGGGCTGGCATCGCTACCGAGCGTGCGATTGGAGCGCAGGCTCGGCAAGCTGCCCGAGGCAGTGATGATCAGGATCAAACGCGCCCTAGCTTTCGCGCTGGACCTGGGAACCGATGTCTAACGGCTCGCAAGCGCCGCCGATGTAGTTCCATTTCCTTGGCAAGCGGACACGTGGTCCGTCTTCACGCCTGCGAAGCGCCTTCGTCTTTCGTGCCCTTGTATCTCTTTCTCCACACGAAGTAGAACGGCACGCCGGAGCCGACCAGCGCCAGATTCAGCAGCGCTGAGCGCGGATAGTAGTAACAGGTTGTGGCGGTCATCACCGTAAGGAGCAGGAGGTACAAAGCCAGCGTCCAGGGGTAGCCCGGCACGTGATAGACCTTCGCGGCGTCAGGCCGGGCGCGGCGGATGCGCATGAGCGCCACTGTCATCATGCCGTACGAGATCAGGATGATGAAGACCTGCGAGCCGATGAAGGTTTCCAGGTTGCGGCCCACGAGAAGCAGGACCACAACCCAGACGCAATGGGCGATGACGGAAAAATGTGGTGAATGGTAGCGCGGATGCACTTTGCCCAGGAAGGAGAGGAACAGGCCGTCGCGCGCCATGGCGTAGTAAATCCGCGAGCACGTCATGATCGTGCCGTTGGTGCTTCCGATCGTCGAGATGATCACGGTCGCCACGATCAAAGATACACCCGCCGGTCCCATGACCTGCGCGGCGGCGTCCGCAGTGACCATGCGGCTACCGGAGATCTCTCCGATCGGCAGGACGGCGTGATAGTAGAGAACCATCAGAAAAAAAAGCGCCGTCAGGGAACCGATGCCGAACAGCAGGACGCGATGGATATCACGCTCGGGATTGCGCATCTCGCCCGCCAGAAAACCCAGGCGGTCATAGCCGATGAACGTGAACACCGTCAGCAGCATGGCGCTCGTGAAGTTGCCGACAGGACCCAAGCCGTGCGCGGGAACGTGTTCCGTCGACAGGTTCGCGAAGTTGCCGCCGACCGCCACGGCCGCAAACGCGACAAAGATAGCGCAGCCGCCGACCTTCAGAACCGTGGTCAGATTCTGGACCCGCTTGCCGGAGCGCAGGCCGAGATAGTTCACAACACCCAGGGACGTGATAATGCCAACCGCCACCGCCAGGCGGCCGCTGGATCCGAGCGGGACAAAGTATTCCAAGTACTCGGCGGCCACGAGCGACAGCGCCGCTCCGGGATTGGTGCGAATGACGAGAAGCTGCGCCCAGCCGTAAACGAACGAGATCAAGGGGCCGTAGGCTTTTTGCAGGTAAACGTATTCGCCGCCGGTGTGAGGCAGCCTGCTGCCCAGCTCGGCGTAGACTGAACCGCCCAGAAAAGCCGTGAGCGCGGCGAGACCCCAGGCTGCGGCCACCCATGAGAACGAAGGCAGGTAAGCGTCCACGCGCCCGGGTGTGGCGAAGATCCCGGCTCCCATCGTGATGCCGATGACGATCGCCACTCCGTCCCAGGCGTTCAGTTCACGGCGGAGTTCGGGCATTTTGGGGGTCGGAGGCTGGCCGAGAGGAACTCGGATTATAGCGGAACGGGCGCGCACGCCGACTGATTCCCGTCTTGTGCGGTGAGGGCATGCCGCCGGCCTTTTGCCTAGCAAAATCCCTTAGAATCCCGCCTCTACGGTACTGGAGCGCTCGAACTCTAGGTTCTCCCGCCGATGGAAGAAGTAGACGCCCGCTGTTAGATTCAGAGCGGTATCTTGATCGCGCAGCCCGTTGTGGGCGGCTGGGAACACGCCGGACGCCTCACCTAAGGGAGCACATTGGACGCGAAATCACAGATCAAACTGGGTGGCGGCTGCCTCACGCTGTTTGCCCTGCCCTTCTGTGGAGCCGGTCTTTTCGCGCTCTATCAGGCTTACAAACAGTTTGCCGCCGGTCCGGCCGAGTGGGAAAAAACGGCGATGCTCACGATCGCGGGCGTCACTTTCGCGGGCGTCGGGTTTGGCTTGATCGTCGCGAGCCAGTATGGGCAGGCCAAAGCCGGCGAGGCGGAGTCGCTGAAGCAGACCTACCCCGACACGCCTTGGATGTGGCGGCCGGAATGGACGACCGGCCATGTCCCCTGCTCGGACCGTTCCACGATGCTTTTCGCGTGGGTCTTCGCCGCCCTCTGGAATCTCGTGTCGGCGCCCCTGCTCTTCCTCGTCCCTCAAGAGTTTTTCGAGAAAGGCAATTATCTCGCGCTGCTTGGTTTGCTTTTCCCGGCCGTAGGAGCCGGGCTTCTGGTTTGGGCGGTGCGCGCAACGATGCGCTGGCGAAAATTCGGCTCGTCGGTCTTCGAGATGACGACGGTCCCCGGCGTGATCGGCGGCTCGCTGCGCGGCGCCGTGCACACGGCGCTGCCAAGGCCTCCGGAGGCGGGCCTGCAGGTACAGCTGAACTGCATCCGCCGCGTAGAAGGGAGAAGCAACAACAGTTCGACGAGTGAAACGATTCTCTGGCAGGAAGATTATGTCGCGGCGCCGGAGCGGCTCTATGCGGGCGCACGGGGTATCACGGTCCCTGTCGAGTTTCGCGTGCCTTACGACTGCGTTGAAACCAGCAGAGACTTCGATGCGGACAGCAAGGTCATCTGGCGATTACAGGCCGCTGCGGATGTGGCGGGAATCGATTTTGCAACCCAGTTCGAAATTCCCGTTTTCAAGACGGCCCAGAGTTCGGCCGAGCCGCAAGCCGAGACGATCTTCTCCAGCGTAAGGAGCGGTCTGATTCCAGCGTTCGACCCTGCCACGGCAAGCGCTCGAGTCAGACCGAGCGCCTTGGGCGGGACGGAATACTATTTCGGGGCGGCCCGCAACCTGGGCGCCGCCATCGCCATGCTGTTCTTCACCGCCATCTGGGCCGGGGCCATCTGGCTGATGATCCACCTCGGAGCGCCCGTATTCTTCCCCATCCTGTTCGGCCTATTCCTGCTGCTTTTTCTGCTCATCCTTTGCGACCTGCTGTTCCAAACCACACGCATCATCATAGAGTCCGGGACGGTTAAGGTCAGGAATTCCACGCTCGGCATCACATCGGGCAAGGACATCCCGTGCGCCGAAGTTACGGAGGTCAAGCTCGGCAGCAGCATGCAGCAGCAGCCGACTCTCACCCAAGCCGGGCGCGTGTATTACGACATAGAAATCCATCGCAAGTTCGGTAAGCGCGTCAAAGCCGGCAAGCACATCCGCAACAAACGCGAAGCCGAGTGGCTGGCGACCGAGATGCGAAGGCAGATCGAGGCGCACCAGTCCTAGGACCTCCCGTTCGGCAATCCCGTGGACCGCCCCTGTATCCCTCGTTCGGCGGGAGCACGCGCGGCCGGGCGTTCTCAAGGAGCGCAAGAATACGTCTTGACTCCTACTATATAAATTGTGATATAGTGACCCCGTGAGCCTGGACCATATCCTGCTTGGCCTGCTGCGGGAGCCCGCCAGTGGATACGACCTGAAGCGGGAGTTCGATGCCGGTCCGCGGCACTTTTGGTCGGCGGAACTGAGCCAGATCTATCCCACGCTGAATCGCCTCGAGAAAAAGGGCCTGCTGAGAAGCTCCGTCGAGCCGTCGGCGCAAGGCCCCCGGCGCAGGGTCTACCGTCGGACCAAGACGGGGCTGCAAGAGCTGTTACGGTGGCTGCGCGCGGGGCCCGTGATGGGGACGCAGCGTTTTGCCTATGTCGCGCAGCTGGCTTTTCTTCACGAAGCGCACGACTCGAGCCTAACTCTCGATTTCATGCAGCAGCTCAGAAAAGAGCTTAGCCACTTCCTTTCCTTCCTGCAGCGAGGAGAAGATCTCTACGCCGCGGCTGCCCAGGATCCAGCGGCGCTATCCGACATCGAATTCCATGACTACCTGTGCCTGAGGATGGGAGTGACATCGATCAGCGCGCGCATTGCCTGGTGCGATGAATGCATCGAGCGCATCCGCGGCCGCCGACGGCGCCGCAAGCGGAGCGAGGTGGCGAAATGATAGAACAATCCTTGTTGCATCAGATCCTGCGCTGGATTCATATCTTCTTTGGGTTTGTGGGGCTGGCGGTGTTTTGGGCGCCGGTGTTTACCAAGAAGGGCGGTCCGCTGCACATTCGCGCCGGGAAGATCTTCGTCGTCTGCGCCTATGTTGTGGGGATCAGCGCGGTTGTCTCCTCCGGCTGGGCGGTCCTGGACCCGCGGAGTTTCGCGCGACTTTCGGCAACGCTGAGCGCGGAACGCATAGCTGAGATTTCTTCCAATGTGCGCTTCTTTTTCGCCTTTCTCGGCGTGCTGGGCCTCGTCCTGCTGAGCGCTGTGGAAGGGGGCATCCCTGTGTTGCAGACCCGCAAGACCCCTCACAAGCTGGATTCTCTGCGGCTGCGGGCGGTCTATCTCGCCTTAGGGTCGGCGAGCACCGCGCTCCTGGGCGCCGGAGTTTGGCAGGTTGCCCAAGGGGGCGGCAACAGGTACTGGGTCTGGGCCGGCATCGGAGCGCTCGCTCTTGGGGATGTCCGCGGCGCGTGGAAACACATGAAGAATCCTCTGCCCACACCGATGGCCTGGTGGTACCGCCACATGGAATGCATGCTGGGTGCGGGCATCGCTTTTCATACGGCTTTTGCCGTTTTCGGCGCGGGCCGGCTCTTTGGCTTGCAGCTTGAGGGCGGTCTGGCGATCGTACCGTGGATCCTTCCGTCGCTCGTTGGCGTGCCGGCCATCGCGATCTGGACCCGCCACTACAAGCGCAAGTTCGGGGAGCTAGGCGGGCCTCGCGGACGGCCTGTTCCCGCAGCGGCGGAGTAGACTGCCCGGGGGGAAATCGCCCCTTTCGCGGCAACTGCCGTGCAGGCGCTTGAGGGGCGGAACCCGGTGGCCCAGGCCTAATACAGAATTGACGGCAGGAAAGGACCCCGCGGTTCCTGATACATTCCCATCGTCATCAAGGTCATCGGCTGCACAATGCGCAGGCCTTGTTCCAGGCACCAACGAAGCAGGTCGGCGTTGCGGGTCGGCAGCAGGAAACCGGGGCCCGAAAATTCGGTTGCGGCGGCGATAAGCGCCTTGAGATCGTCGTTGGTTTCGGCCACCGCATGCCCGAAAAACCCAAGAAGAGTGGCGTAGCCGGTGATGCGCCCGCCACGCTCGACGACGGTGGCCGTCCCTTGCCCGACGGCTCCCTGTAGTTCCATGCCACGGGCATGGCCGTGAACACGATGGCAGAGATCATTGCAGGCAGCAAGGTCGGCGGCCTTCGCGGGCCGAACGGTGGAACCGGGAATCACCTGCTTGAGGGGGGAACCCTGCATCGTGGACAGAGGCTCGCGGGTGTCGAAACCTAGCTTGGTGTAGAGAGACAGCGACCGGTTGTGATACGCCGCCTGAACCAGGCGGACTCCTGCGAAGGCCTTCCGGGCCGTCCGGTCCATAACATCCTTCATGAGCTGACGTCCGACCGTCGCGTTCTGCACGTCCGGATCGACAGTGATGGGGCCGACGCCCGCGATCTCATATTCCCAGAGGAAGTTGCTGCCGAGGATTCTCCCCTCGGATTCCGCTACAACGGAATAGACAAAAGGAAGCGAAAGCAGCGAACGGAGAACGCCGACCGCTATCTCCGGCTCCGGGAAATCGGGCGGGAAATTGTGCCGGCCCGCGATCACCTTGAATGCCCGATAGCAGATTTCCCCACAGCGTCCCGCGTCGTCGGGCGCCCCCTTCCGTAGTTCGATATTCATGGTCATAGTTTTTCCTTTGGGCCGTTTCGTGAACGTAGCATAGTCCGTCGAGCCGGGGGGAACCAGCCGCTCCCAGGGGACCTCACGCTTCCGGCAAGGATTCCCCGAAACCCCGCCGCGGTTGGGCGCATCTTCCTTGACAAGAGAGCAAGCCGCTCGCCGTGTACAATCAGAGTAGGAAAATAACGTCATGAGCACACCCAACCCCCGCCCGGCGGCTGGCCCGCCGGTTTCCGAACTCGGCTTCGCCGAGCCGCAAAAGCCCAGCAGTTGGAAGTCGGCGCTGTCACAACCGGCCATGCTGGCCGCAATCGTGCTGGTCCTCGGGATCGCGGGACTGTTGTTGTACCTGGAGTTCGGCAATCCGGACGCTGGACTGCCCGTGCCGCAGGTTTCCTACAGCTTGCAGCCCAACGAAGGCAGGACTGCCGGCGTACCGATCGCCATCAAGCTCAATCAGATCGCCGTATTCGTGATCGATGACCCGATGGAAGGCGGAGCAGGCGCCAGCAGGGCGCCGCAACTCGTAGAGAGACTGCAGAACGCCGTCAGCGATTTGAAGCAGCACCCGGGCAAGGCCATCACCTATCTGACCGACAGCGAGTACCCCGAAATCATCCTGCAAAATATGGACGGCACGGAAAGACGCGTGGTCATCCAGCTCACCGAGGGCGATGTGATCCTGGCCGGTGGCGTGGACCCGAAACGCCTGGCGCGGGTTTGGGCCGAGCGGCTGACCGACTCGCTGAAGGTGCTGGGTTTCGGCGAGGCGCCGGAGTTCAGCACGGGGACCGACTTCGGCAACGCGCTGGAGACGATGTACGCCTCGGCCAGGGCCGCCCAAAGCCCGGTCTCGAAAGGGACGCTTGATAATGCTTTCACACAGCTGAATGACGCACAGAAACTCGCGTTGGAAACAGTGCCTGTCCTGCCCACCGCCCCGGTTGACAATGCTCCCGAAGAACTGCCCCAAGTGAACCTAAAGTAGCAGCCCCAGAAAACGATCGACGTCGGCTTCCGTGGCGTAGAAATGCGGGGACGCCCGGACGCAACCGGCGCGCACCGACGTGATCACGCCGTGATTGGCCAGCCGCTGCACTACGGCTTCCGAGTCCACGCCTTCTTTCCGGATGCTCACGATGCCTGATCCGGAGCCCGCCGTTCTGGAGGTCAGGGGATGATAGCCTTTCGCGGCCGCTCCTTCGAGCAAGCGCACAACAAGCTGGTCGATGTGGCGGGCGATGCCGTCCACGCCGACTTCCAGAAACAGCTCCAGCGAGGCCAATAAGCCATAGGTCCCCACGGTGTTCAGCGTGCCGCACTCGTATCGTGCCGCCCCAGGCCGCAAGACGGGGTCGCGGCTGTAGGTGCGCCAGCCGGCTACGTTGGTCCAGCCGAACTCGAAGGGTTCCACTTCGGGGATGAGGTCGCGGTCGATAAAAAGAATGCCGCATCCTTCCGGGCCGAGCAGCCATTTGTGTCCGCTCGCGGCCAGAGCGTGAATGCCGCTCTTTTTCACATCCACCGGAAAGGGGCCGAGACCTTGGACGGCATCGACAACCAGAAGCGTGCCGCGGCGGCGGCAAATTTCGCCCAGTGCGTTGAGATCGATGCGGAACCCGCTCACGTACTGCACGTAGCTGATCGCCAGAAGGCGGGCCCCCTGGCAGGCGCGATCAATCTCGTCCAGTTCGATCCTGCCGTCCCGCAGAGTGAGCCAACGAACATCCACGCCCCGTTGCTGCAGACGCTGCCAGGGGAAATAGTTGGCCGGGAATTCATCCTCGATGCCGACCACGACGTCCCCAGGCCGCCACGCGAGGCCATTGGCGATGACCGCCAGGCCCTCGGAGGTGTTCTTCACGACCGCAATTTCACCGGCCTCGGCGCCAACAAGGCGGGCGGCGGCCTGGCGCAAGCGTTCCAGCACCGCAAGCCATTCCGGGTAGTGAATGGCCCCATTTCTCATGACATCGTCGGCGAGAGTCTGCATGGCCCGGGCGCTCCGGAGCGGGAGGGGACCCACCGAGGCGTGGTTGAAATAGGTGTAAAGTCCGGTCACGGGAAACTCGTCCCGGTACGACCTAAGTTCTTTCATGAGTGTCCGTAGCGGAATGCCCCAGGGGTAGGGTCCAACAGACAACCAATGTACCGTACTTGCCTTAAGGGGCTATACTGGAAAGGATGAGCTAGAGTCCAGACGGAACCGGGCGCTGGCACCCGCAGGCCATTCAAAAGGAGAGACGCTGGCATGAGCACTCATCATCGACCGATTCTCCTGACGCTGATCCTGTCTCTCGTCATTCCTTTCGCTCTCGCGGCCAAGGACGAGACCTCGGATTCCGAGAAGAAGAAGCCCAAGGGTAAAAAGGAAGACGTCGAGGCGATCGGAGACCGCGACGTCGGCAAAGGGATGAACTTCTACTCCTTGGAGAAGGAGATTGCGCTCGGCAAATCTCTTGCTCAGGAAGTAGAGCGCAACTCGAGGATTATCGACGAGCCCGTGGTCGCGGAGTACATCAACCGGGTCGGCCAGAACCTGGTGCGCAACTCCGACGCGAAAGTACCCTTCACCATCAAGATGATCGACGCCCAGGAGGTCAACGCCTTCGCGCTCCCAGGCGGCTTCTTTTTCGTGAATTCCGGACTGATGCTGCGTGCTGATAGCGAGTCCGAGTTGGCCGGCGTGATGGCGCACGAGATCGCGCACGTGGCGGCGCGTCACGGCACACGCCAAGCTACCCGGGGCCAGGTGATCAACCTGGCCAGCATACCCTTGATCTTCATGGGCGGCTGGACCGGCTACGGTATTCGCCAGGCGGCGGGCTTCGCGATTCCTATCAGCTTTATGAAGTTCTCGCGGGGTATGGAAGAAGAGGCCGATTTCCTGGGTCTGCAGTACCTTTACAAGTCTGGATATGACCCGACTTCGTTCAGCGACTTCTTTGAGAAACTCCAAGCGGACCAAAAACGCAAACCGGGCACGCTGTCGAAACTCTTCGCGAGCCATCCACCGACGGGATCGCGGATCAAGAAGACCCAGAAGTCGATCGACGAGATCCTCCCCAGCAAGCCCGAATATGTCGTGAACACGTCGGAATTCCTGATGGTTAAGCAGCGCCTGGCGACCGTCGTGCATCGCTCGAAGCCTGAGGAAGATCCCAATCGTCCCCGGCTGCGGCGGACCACGTCCGGAGGGTCGATCCCCACGGAAGATTCCGAAGGCAAGCCGTCCGAGGACGGTAAGGACCAGCAAGAGGACGACCGTCCGACTCTCAAGCGCCGCTAGCACGAGTGGGTTTCACTCATTTCGATTGGGAGCAAAGCCCCCGCTGACGCGGGGGCTTTTGTTTTTGGGAGCTACCTGTGGACGGAGCGGTATCGTTGCCGGAGAAGGGAGCGGCCAGGCGGCGTACTGGGCAGCTATGCCTCTCGCTGCGCCTTCCAGATGCGGTCGTAGACGTCGCGGACTTGAGGGATAGAATCGAAAGCCGGCGTCCGGTTCGACCCCGGCCAGCCCAGAGCAACCGAGTTAGGGTCGGCCGCGCCAAAGATGATCGTGCCGTGTCCGTCCGGGCGCTCATCGAGGGAGACATCGGTGAGCGTGCGCAGTTGCAGGCTCTTGACAGCGCGAGTGCGCAGACCGGATACGATGATCACGCGCTCGCTCGTAAGCCCATAGTAGGTCCTGGAACGCTGCCGCGCATCCACAAAAAAACGACCGAAAATCAAGTGCAGTCCCACCAGCACGAACGGAATTCCCCAGATCACAAACAGCGGCGACCTTTCGGTCGTGAGGACACCATATTCCCAATAGATAGCAAATCCTCCCCACAGCAAGCTGAACGGGATGAGGTAAGCATCCAATGGCCTCAGAAAAACCCCCTGCCGCGGCCTCCCAGCCCATAACAGCCGCTCACGGGACCCAAGTTGGGCTGCAATGATCTGCTCGGGAAGTTCAGCAAGGTGCATCGTCTCTGCGGGATCATTCATGCTCAAGCTATGGCCTTCGCCAGAGGGCAAAACCGTATCCTTTCCGGCAACCATGGTTTCATCCATGTAACTTCCACGAACACCTCAGATCTTGGCCTATCCGGATGGACGAGGCAGTTGGCCGGGTCAAGTCACTCAAGCCCGAAATCTTCCGCGGTGACAGGGGGGATATCCTTCACCGGCAGGTCGAGCGTGCCGTGGCGGCCGGTGAAGCGGTCGCGCAGGATCAGGCGGATGGTGGCAGCGCCCGGCAATAGTTCCCACATGTGACGGCAGCTCACGACAGGCAGGCCGGCTCCGCTGCTCTGGGGACGGGCAAGGGTCATCGCATCTTTCTGCATGCGGTAGTGGCCGTCCGGCATCTTCTCGACCACCGCCAACTCGATCTCGGCTGCGGATCGACCGGCGATGCTGCGGAAATGGAGGTCGTCAGCAACGATCTGCAACATCAACATGGCCGTCTGTGTTTCGGAACGCTTACCCAGACGGCCCATCGCGTCGAGCCGCACGGCTGTCGAGCTGATCGGATTGTAGATGGCAGCCTGCCACTGGTCCTCGGTCCATTCGAGCGGCGCGTCCGTCACGGTCTGCGGGAGATATCCACTGCGATGGAGCACCTTGACGCCCCTGCGCTTCACGTCGACGTTCAGGTCGCGCCACGTGCCGCCGGCCTCTGCGTCCGCGTAAAAGCCGAGCGAATAAGTTCCCTTGGAATCGGAGGCGACGGCCTTCATGCCCTTGGCCATGTCGTTGGTATCCCAAAAAACGCGTCCGCCAGTGACGTTGGCGATTTTGTACATCGCCGAGAGGGGATCATTGCTGATTTCCGCGTCCCGCCGGAAACGCTCAAACGGGTCTTCCTGGCCGCTGCCGCGCGGCGCCTGCCGGGGGCCCAGGGGCGCTGTCGCGGCGTGGGGCCGCAGGCCGCGTGAGTCCACCATGTACAAAGTGATTCCTTGCTGCGCCAAGCGTCTCGAGGTGTCGCGCACCAAACTCTCGTAGGATTTTACGCCCCCATGGGGGCTGAGGGTCAGCATCGAGATGCCACCGCTGATCCACACCAGGCTCTTGCGCCCCGGAATACCGGCCAAGTGATCGCCGAGATCCTCAAGGGATCGAAGCGTTTGGTTTGTTCTACCCTCTATTTTTTGTTCGTTGGCGAGCATCTCGCCCCCGATTTGCGCGCTCGTTATTTCGCTGAACACCGCTTGAAGCTCAGGCGAGAGCGACGCGATCAGAGCCTCGGCATCCTGAGCCATCAACTCGATATCTCCCGTGGTTTGCGACTCCGCCCTGAGTTGAGCCGGCTCGATGCGCGCGCGCAGAGATTCCGTGTCGTTGGTGAAATCGTGCAGCACGGCCAGCTTCTGGCCCAGCAGGTAGATGGCGACGCGGGTGTCGGGAGGGAGATCGCGCAAATAGCGAGTGACTTGCGCTTTCACCCAGACCTGGTCACGCGCCGGAGTGTTCAGCGTATCGAGAAGGATGGCTGTGATGTTTCGCGGCGGCCCCGGAGTCTTGTCGGCGCGGTTCGTGAAAACGCCCGCGGGAAGAGGCGGAGGGGCCTGGGATTGCTCGCCGCCTTCATAGCGGAAAAAGGCCAGCTCACGCGGACGGCCCTTATCCTTGACGACGATCTCTTCATGAGTCAGGTCGGAGACCGGGTTGCCGTTTCTGTCGATAGCGATGAGGGTGAACTCGACCAGGGTGGTCCCGGTACGGAAAACCGGAACTTCTTCCTGGGCGAAAGCGGGGAGGCAGAAAAACAGCATACCGCCCACGAGTGGGCCGGGCAGGAACCGGGCGGGCGAGCAGCGTTCACACCCCCACATACTGAATTCAGCATAGCGCAAACCTGATTTATCGGCGTAACAGCCCGCGGGACACGAAAACTAATCGTAAATGCCGGCAAATTGCCAATTACTGGCTTGTGGGGTCGACCTCCCCGCTTTCCGACCGCGTGCCGCCAACCTTTCGTTGTGGCCCTAAGTCATTCAAACGTCAGACAGACCCCATTCGGCGTCGAGGGGAGATTCCTTCGAACGGAGCGTGGCGGATTATCGCTGAAGGCGTGTCCGCCGGGCGCTTGCGTCCGAAGCGCAACAAGTGTACGATTCCCCTCGGGATGGTGAATCGCCATCAAGCTTCCCGGTCTGAGGCAATCCTAGGTTGCGTTCGCCAGTTTCATGGGCCGGGCTCCGGTTATGGCTAACACAGCCGTAGGACACGATTCGGACTGGTACCGCGCGGTTGTCGAGGATAACCCTGACTTTATCGTTCGATGGCTGCCTGACGGTACCCGCATTTTCGTGAATATGGCGTATTGCAGCCGGCTGGGGAAACCAAGGGAAGCCCTCGTGGGAACGAGTCTCTTTGCCGGCATGAGCGACCACGAGCGCCTGGCATTGCGGAGCACGATCTCACAACTCACGCCGGAACAGCCTTTCTCCGTCGACGAACGTCCGGTCGAGCGGCCCGACGGTAGCGCCGGCTGGGAGGAGTGGCATGTCCGGGGCATTTTCGATGAGCGCGGGGCGCTAACCGAACTGCAGTCCGTGGGCCGCGACATCACGCCCGCCAAGCGAACAGAGGAAGCCCTAAGGACAAGCGAAACCCGCTACCGGCGAGTTGTCGAGGACCAGACAGAGTTCATTTCGCGATGGCAACTGGGAGGAGTTCGAACCTTTGTCAACCAGGCCTACTGCCAATACTTCGGGCGGCCAGCGGCAGAGATCGTCGGAACCAGTTTTTTTTCCCTCATCTCAGAGGAGGATCGAGAGACCGTTCAAGCCAGGATTGCCCGTCTTTCGCCACAGAATCCAGTTTCAAGCGGTGAGCATAAGGTCCTCCGGCCGGACGGGACCATGGGTTGGAACGAGTGGACGGACCGAGCCATTTTTGACTCCGAGAATCGTCTTGTGGAAATCCAGTCCGTCGGAAGGGACATCACCAAACGGAAGAAGATCGAGGAAGCGTGGCGGAATGTCGCGGAGGGTGTCTCAGCTACCACGGGTGAACAGTTCTTTCGAACGTTGGTTGAATACCTCGCCAAGGCGCTGGCGGCAGACTGTGTCTTCCTGGCGGAACTGACGGCCGTCAACTCCGAGCGAGCGCGTTCGGTCGCGGTCTTCTCGAACGGCGAGTTTAAGGACAATTTCGAATACGACCTAACCGATACTCCTTGCCACCACCTTTTTGGCAGAGCGCTTCGCTTATTTCCAAGCGGCGTACGGAGCCAGTTTCCGCAAGACAGCCTGCTCGCGGAAATGGGCGCTGATGGATTTATCGGCACTCCTTTGCTGGACTCGCAGAACAGGGCGCTTGGTCTCGTCGCGGCAATCTATGTCAAACCGATTGCCGACCCGGAACTGGCCCACGTCGTCATGCAAATTGTCGCTGCGCGAGCAGCCGCCGAGCTGGAGCGCAAGGCTACCGAGCAAGATCTTCGCGAGAGCGAGGAGCGGCATCGAACTCTGATCAGTCTCAGCTCCGAAGGCATTGGCCGCATTGAGTTTGAAAGGCCGATTCCGGTCAATGATCCCACCGAAGAGATTTACAGGCAGTTCATGCGGCACGGAACCATCGCGGAGTGCAACGACGTACTGGCGCGCATGTACGGCTTTTCCTCCTCCGCCCGCATGATCGGAATCCCTTTTCGCATCGTTGCCGAACGCTCAGAGCCGGATGTCGAACGGTTTCGCGAGTTCGTCCGCTCGGGCTGCCGGAAAGGAGAGGGAGAAGTCCGCGTAACGGACGTCCGGGGTAATACAGAACACTTGGGAGTCAGCGCCATCGGCGTTGTGGAGAACGATTTCCTCCAACGCGTATGGCTGGTCGCCCGCGATATTACTGAAGGCAAGATCGCGGAACAGGAACTGATCGAATCCCACACGAGACTGCAGGAGGTTGTCGCACGGACGCAAGAGTTTGAGGGGATTGTCGGCGGCAGTCCGGAGATTGCCAAGGTTCTCCGGGCGATTGAAACGGTCGGGCCGACCAGTTCCACTGTTTTGATCCTGGGAGAAACGGGAACCGGGAAAGAGTTAGTCGCTCGCGCCGTGCACAATAGGAGCAGCCGCAAGGCCAAGCCGTTTGTCGCCGTGAATTGCGCGACCCTTTCGCCGGGTCTCATTGAAAGCGAGCTGTTCGGCCACGAAAAAGGTGCATTTACGGGCGCCGCTTCTTTGAAGAGAGGCCGCTTTGAACTCGCGCACCGCGCCACCATCTTTCTTGATGAGATCGGAGATCTGTCTCTCGACATGCAGGTCAAGCTTCTGCGCATGCTGCAGGAGGGCGAGTTTGAGCGGGTTGGCGGCACCCAAACGCTGAAAGTCGACGTGCGTGTGATCGCCGCGACGAACCGGGATCTGGAGGCCGCCGTCGAAGCCGGACACTTTCGTTCCGATCTCTACTACCGCCTCAATGTTTTCCCGCTCCGATTGCCTCCGTTGCGCGAAAGGAAAAGCGATATTCCTCCGCTGGTGCATCATTTCATCGCGGATCTTTCCAAGAAGCTCGGCAAATCGCTCACGGGCGTCTCGCATGCGTCGATGATTCGACTGATGGGGCACGACTGGCCCGGCAATGTCCGGGAACTCGAGCACGTTATTGAGCGCGCGGCTATATTGGCGCCGGCGCCCGTCTTTGAAATCGCGGAACTCCGACGACTCGACAGGTCCCGGCCCGCGCCACCTCAGACATTGGCGGACGTAGAAAGGGCGCATATCCTAGCGACGCTCAAGCAAACCGGCTGGGTGATTGAAGGTCCGTACGGCGCTGCGAAGCTGCTCGGGATCCACCCAAACACGCTTCGACACCGGCTTCAGAAACTGAACATCAAGAGGCCTCTCACTGTGACCCAGAGTCAGTAGACGGCTCGACAGCCCCCACCACATTTCGTGGGCGTCACTGCATCCGGTGGTTTTTGGCCGCAGTGTGTGTCCTGTTGATTCCCCGTCATGGCCGATAACCTCCTGAAACAACATACCTTAGCGTCCATTGTCGACTACTGAAAAACTGTGGCCTACGTGTTGCTGAAGCAACGGTAGTTCAGACTACTATCACGTCAGTCTGAAAGACACGGACTGCCCGCCAAGAGTGGCCGCCAACCCGAACCAGAATAAGGGTACGCACGCGAGCGCAAGCCGCGGACGCCCGGCGCCCTTCTGCTTTCGTCAGCCGTTCTGATTCTCATTAGAAGGAGTATGAAGGGATGGATGTTGTAGCAATCGTCAATGAACTGCGCAGGGAATTGCAGCAGATCGACAGTCTTATTCTGGCTTTGGACAGCCTCCACCACGGCCGGCGGCGCGGCAGACCGCCAAAGCTGCTCCAGCGGTCGCGGCCGGCTGGACAGCGAGGAATGCTCAGTGCGCCGGGGCCCAAGAAGGGTCGAACAATCACCAGGAAGGCATCGAAGCGCGTAAGCCTCAGCAAAAAGGGACCGCGCCGGTAGGCCGAACGTTTACCACGTTTGTCCCCCATTCCCCCCGCCCGTGGTCGTTCGATTCGTCGGCGGCAACGGGCCCTTTGTTTCCCTCGTACTCCTAGGAAGGTCATGGTGGATCATCACACTTTGAAAAGTAACCAGGCCCTCAGGAAAAAACTGGACGGCCTGAAACAGGAGGTATCGCTCTCCGATCTAGCCCGCATCCCAACGACCTTGGGCCGGCTTATCCATTTGGCCTGGCTGCGCGACAGCGCGGGCCTGTATCATGATGCCCGGCTGGCGGAACGCGCCAGTCCGGCGGAGGTAGATCTCGTTCTGCGCGAGATTCATGAAGAGGCCTACGGCGCGTGGCTGAGTTTCTCTTTGGAGAACCAGCAGGAAGAACTGATGCAGCACCTCAAATCACTGAGGGAAGAAGGGAAGGATGAACTCGCAACCTGGTTGACGGTGACGCCATATCTGAACTTGATACCTGCCAGCGCGCAAGCCGCCGAGAGGGCGCTCTATCGTTCGGATCTGGAAATTCTGCTGGATTTACTCAAAGAGGATCTGGCCTAGCAGCCGGCACCGGCGCGTCCAACGGATTAGGCTGGAACTTTGTCTTTCACGGCGGCCCGATGTCCGACTCCCTCCCCGTCGTCTGCCGACCAGGTCCACGCGGTCCGTTGCCCTCACTTGAGACCAGGAATACATACGTTTCGACCGGCATCACGCCCGTTCTGAGGTGTTTACAGGGGGTCCTCAGCTCGCGAAACCAAACAACTTCATGGCGTTGAGGCCGCAGATTTTCGCGCGGTCGGCATCGGAGAGATCCGAAAGCTGCATCTCAAAGATCTGGACCGCCTGGTCGAACTGATCGATCGATTGGCCCAGTCCGCCCCAGATAATCCGGTCCGGACCGAAGGCATCCAGAATCTTCCGAACAATCGGCTTGGCGTCGGCGTGCGGCGGACCCTGCTGCGAGGAATAGTTGACCCCGGAGAACTTCATGTAGCAGCGAGGCAGCCGGGCCAACCTGAGAACCTCTTCGAACTCCGCCGGTGTTCCCTGCCCGGCTCGTCCCAGGTGGTCGAGGATCAAGGGGACACCCTCAAATTGCGAAGCGAGATCGAAGATCCGCGTGGCGTAGTGCGGCAGGAAATGCATTTGCACCGCCAGGCCCAGCTCGTGGCACTTGTGGAACGTATTTTTCATGCCGGCGTGCTGCAAGTCACGATTCTTGATGGCGCCCGACGTCTCGGGCTCCGAACCACGCTCGCCCATTTCATGAATCCGAAAGGCGACGATCCGGCCGGGATAGCGCTGAAACAGCTCATCAAGGCGGTCCGGCGTGTCAGGCGCGATGGGATCGAACAGGCAAGTGCCCTTGAAAAAACCGGGTGAGGGTTCATTTTTGAGGCAATGCTCGAGATAGCGGTGATCGTCCTGGTAGGGCTCCGGATGCACGATCACGGCATGGTTGAGCTTCGAACGGTCGAGGAACATCTTATACGCCCGCAGATCCGCGGCGGGAGGAGCGTAAGGCGCGTTGGGGTGATACGGAAACCGCGTCTTGTCAGAGGCGAAAAGGTGTACGTGGGTATCGACGATCATACCCTCAGGCCTTGGAGCGGCGGAACAAGCGTAGGTACCGAACAAACCCGCGATCCAGGCGCGGCGGGTGAACCCCTGACCTAGCGATCGATCCCGGTGGCTAACAGCCGGTGAAGATGACATCGGCAGACTCCCAGCAGGCATGTTTCAACTCCTTTGGGTCCGCGGGATTGGTAAAAGGAAAGGACAGCGCCGCCGGGCCAGGATGTTTACGGTCACACGGCCAGGTGTCAAGGGGTTACGGCTTGCCTTTGCGCCACGCTCACGTGGCTGAGCGTCTCGGCGTAAGAAGCGACGCCATCGTAGATGTATTGAGCGATTTTTTGACGGAACGCCGGACTCTTGAGCAGCTTTTCGTCGCGCGCATTGCTGATGAATCCAATCTCGGCCAGTACGGAAGGCATCTGCGCTCCGATCAGCACCATTAACGGCGCCCGGCGAACACCGCGGTTTCGCAGGCCTTTCACGTCCCGAGCCAAGCCGCCGTGCAAGGCCGCCTGCACTTTGGCGGCGAACTCACGGGATTCGTCCAACTGCTCTTTCATAGCGATTTTGGAGACGAGATCCTGCAATTCGTGCACGCTCCGGTCGGCGGCGGCGTTTTCACGGGCTGCCACGCCCATCGCCCAGGAGTTGGTCGTGAAGTTGAGGTAGTAGGTTTCCACGCCACGAATGCTCTCATCGGTAGACGCATTGGCGTGCACGGAAATGAACAGGTCAGCGTTTCTCTCGTTGGCCGCAAGCGTGCGCTGGCGCAAGGGAACAAAGGTATCGTCCGTGCGAACATGAACGACTTCGCTGCCCAGTTTTTCCTCGATAAGCTTGCCCAGCCGCAACGCCACGTCGAGAACAACGTCCTTTTCCAGCAGCCCGCTGGGGCCGATGCTCCCCGTGTCGTGGCCGCCGTGACCGGCGTCAATCACGACCCGCCCCACTTTCAGGCCGAGAGCCCGAATCAGGTTCCGGTCGCCGCTGCTGGCGGCTGCGGCCGGCTTGGGCGGCGGAAGAACCGGCTTCGGAGGCCGCACCTTCGACAAATCCACGGAATCGGATAGCTCGGGTCGCTCAAAACCCCCAGGCCGGAGATCGGGGATGTTCAGGGCCGCTACAGCCCGCGGGGCCGGCACTGCGGCGGCGGGAGTTATCGGCTCCGGGTATCGGGCGGGCGGCGCTTTCGGCTCAGGTACGCGAGTATCTCTCGCCACGGGCAGAGCCGCGTTCACTGCCTCCGCTCTCGCCAGGGCCACCGGCTGCAGGGTTTCCGACGCCGAAGGCCGATCCTTGCTCAAGACCACAGGAGCATCGGCGGAGCGGAATTCGAGCACCAGCCGCGGGGGATTCGGAAGCCAGGAAGCCTGATACTGGACTTTTTGCTGCAAGTCAAAGACGACGCGGGTGTTCTCACGAGTGTTCTGCCCAAGCCGGATGCGCTGCAACAGGGAATCTTTGACTTCGATCGTCGATCCCTTGCGCAGGTTCGGCGGGAGCAGCGCGCCGAGAAGATCGATATAGGTACGGTCGGGATTGGGGATCTCGCCATATTGGCATTCGATCCCCCGGCTTACCTCGATAATCACTCGCGTGTATTCCGGGTGCGTCCAGAAGCGGACCTCTTTGACCTTGACGGGCGACGCCGTCGATTCAGGGGGCGCCTGGCCCGAGGACACAGCCTTCAGGACCAGCGTGGGGGCGGGCGCGCTCGGCGGCGTGTTAGGGGCGATCTTGCCGGCCAGGACGGCTTCGGAGGACGGCACGGAGTCCTCCGCGTCCGTCTTTTCGTCGACCTCGGCGCCACTTTCCTCGTCGAGAACATCCTCCCCGATTTCCGGCACCTCGGCGACTTCTATCTTCGGCGATCGTTTTTCCTGCCTTACCGGAGGCGCTTTGGCGGGTACACCACCTTCCATCTCCCGAAGAGCTGCCTGAGCTTCTGCTTGTAATACACTCTGTGAAGAGTACTTTAGAACGAGCTGATATGCTTCCACAGCCTTGGCGCGATGAGCGGCGTCGCCGAAACGGTCGGCCAGCTCACGGAAGAGATTGCCCACGGCCAGCAGGCTGATGTCGCAGCGGCCGCACTGGAAACCACCGGCGTACACTTCGCGGAAAGCGTTGATTACGAGCAGATACTGGTTCGGCCCCAGTTCGTATTGGGGTACGGAACGCAGATCGTCGAGCAGGAGGGTGGCTTTTTTATAAGAGGAATTGGCGTCCGAACTCCTGGCGGCCGAGGCGGCCGCACAAAGCGCTGTCACCACCACGCATCCCAAGGCCCAGGCGGCGTGACGCCGGTGTCGCTGCCAGAATGAGGGCATAAAAATCCGCTCTCATTCCATCTCGAATCGAATCACCCCCGAATCTGTAACCCGGGCAGTGACCCTAGGGCGGCCGGACGCCTCCAAACCTTCGTCCGACAAACCGCTCGAGACGGAACTATGGAAGGACCCTGTAAAGCGGCTGACTTTCCCCACGTAGTCCTGGGTTTCGCGAAAAGGGGGAATCCCCCCAAACCGCTCTACCGCCCCTTCCCCGGCGTTGTATGCAGCCAGAGCCAGGATGGTGTCGCCGTTGTACCTGTCCAACAGATGACGGAGATATTGTACTCCGCCTTCCACATTCTCGGCGGGATCGAAAATGTTCTGTACACCAAATCGACGCGCCGTCACCGGCATTAACTGCATCAGTCCGCTCGCTCCTTTTTCCGAAACGGCGTACCAATCGTAGTTACTTTCCTGCCGGATAACTGCGTGAACCAACGCGGGATTGACGCCGTGCCTACGAGCGGCCGCCGTCACCAGGGAATTAATCTCAACTCTTCCCACCGGAACAAGTTGACCTTGGACAACCTTTCCTGACGACTTTGTGCCCACCCGCGAGGTCTGCGACTGACGGCTCCGCCCGGCCCTGACCCGAACCAGACGGCCAGACTCCTCGTCTGCCTTTACCTCGTAGCGGCGCAAAACCGATGGTTTGGAAACGGCTGCCGGCGTAACGGCCGGTGCGGGGAGATTGGTGAAGACAACCACCTCCCCAGCCTCAGCCTGCGCGACGGACAGTGCAAAAAAAATGCCCGCCCCGAAGGCGAACCCTCTCCTTACCATCGACTTCACCCAAGACGATACCATAGCCCTCGACCGTGGCGCAATGAGTTTCTTTTCAGGCATTTATCGATTCAGGGATGAAACTGAGATTCGTCTAAGGGGTTCCCCCGAGACCTTCCGGGCCCCAGCCGTCACCCGCCGACACAGCCCTCCCCAACAAGAGAAAGACGCAGCCGGAAACAGTTTGGACTGTCTCAAATTTGCTTTTTCGAGCCGGCCACCGTCGAGAAGGGATTCCAAGATCACACGCGGTGCGGCTGGAGGTCGAAGCGGAGGAACCCGGCGGCTCCCGCCGCGCAGGTCGTCCGCGAGTGGCCCGAATTGCAGGGCGATTGTAGCACTGCGGGAATGTTGGACCTCGAACTATGCCTCGAACTGGCGCACCATGTTGACCACGGCTCTGACGTGATCCACAGGCGTCTCGGGGAGGATGCCATGGCCGAGGTTAAAGATGAAACCGGGCCGTCCGGCCACGCGGCGGAGGATGTCTTCCACGCGCTTTTGCAGTTCGGGCAACGGGGCGAACAGGGCAATCGGATCAAGGTTTCCCTGGACCGCCACCTCGTAGTTGATGGCCGCCCAAGCCTCGTCCAGCTGGATACGCCAGTCCAGACCGAGGACGTCTCCGCCGGCCTCATGCAGAAGCTTGACGAAACTGCTGCCCCCGGTGGAGAAGTGAATCACCGGTACGCCAGTGGTCTGGATCTGGCGGATCAACATGCGGGAATAAGGCAGGACATATTGCTTGTAATCGCCGGGAGCAAGCGCGCCGACCCAGCTATCGAACACCTGAACGACTTCGGCGCCATGGCTCACCTGGCTGGCGGCATAAGGCACAAGAACTTCAATGATCTTTTCCATCAGCCGCCGCCATGCCTTCGGCTCGCTGTACATCATTTTCTTCGTGAGGACGTAGCTGCGCGAAGAGCCTCCTTCGATCATGTAGCTCGCCAGGGTGAAAGGCGCACCGACAAAACCGATAAGCGGCACGCGCCCTTGCAGCAGGCGCTTCGCCTTTGCGATCGCCTCGCCCACGTAACCGAGGTCGGCGGAGTGGTGCGTGTCGAGCTTCTCGACGTCCTCGGGAGTGCGGACAGGATTGTGGATCACCGGGCCGTCGCCGCTGACAAACTCCAATTTCAAACCCATCGTTTCGAGCGGCAACAGCAGATCGGCGAAAATGATGGCGGCATCGACGTCAAGCACGTCGATCGGCTGCAGGGTCACTTGCGCGGCCAGCTCGGGATTCTTGCAGATTTCGAGGATGGAATGATCGGCGCGAATGCGGCGGTACTCGGGCATGTACCGGCCCGCCTGCCGCATGAACCAAACCGGCGGATGCGGCAGCGGACGCCGCGCACAAGCTTCCAACAGCGGAGCAATCATCATAAGAATATAGCAATGTGGGATCGGGGGAGTTCTGAACGAGCGGGGATGTGGACCAACGCGCCATGCCTGGATAGGCCGTCTTTGCTGTCATTTCCGCTTGTACGTGTAGGTCGCGAAATCGAAGTCGTATTCTTCGCGGCTGGGTACCGGCGGAACGCTCGTCTTCGGCATCCATTGCGACAGGTCCCGCTTCAACCCCACATGCGCGGGATCAGCGGCGAGGTTTTTCCACTCGTTGGGATCGCGAACGCGATCGTACAACTCTTCGCCGCCGTCGTTGTAACGGATGTAGCGCCATTGTTCCGTAATCACGGCATGATTATCCGGCTCGTAGGTTGAGACCGCCGGACGCCGCGTCGCCGAGGAATCGCGGAGCAACGGCCCAAGACTGAGGCCCTCCAGGTCGTCGCGGGCGGGCAGACCGCAAAGCTCCACCAGCGTGGGGTAGATGTCGAGCAATTCGACCGGCTGCGTGCGCGCCTGTCCCGTCTGCCGCACGCCTGGCCCCGCCCAGATCATCGGCACATGCGTCGAGCGCTGCCACAAGGTGCTCTTGTGCCAGTGGCGTTTCTCGCCCAGGTGCCAGCCGTTGTCGCTCCAGAACACAACGATGGTGTTTTCCATGTAGGGACTCTCGCGGAGCGCCCGCAGGAGATATCCGACCATGGCATCCGCAAAACTGATGCAAGCCAGATAGGCGCGCACGGCATCAGCCCACTTGCCTTCCTTGACGATGCGCTCGTGCTCGGCGCGCCGGAAGGCCGCGAACCCTTGCGCGACCGGCGGCAGATCGTCGAGGTCGTTGCCAGGCACCTCGGGGAGCTTGACCGACTCCTTCGGGTAAAGATCAAAATAGTTCTGAGGCGCGAAGAGGGGAATGTGCGGATGCCACATGCCCAGCGCCAGGAAGAACGGCTTCTCGTGCTCGCGCTTCAGAAACTCCTGCCCGAAGTGAACCGCCGCCATGTCGCCGTAGGTTTCCTCCGGCCGGTCCGGCAGCACGCCCCAGTCGAACTCTCCGGCGAAATCGCGCTCAGCCAGACCGTTGAAGGGATGGCCGGGCGGGTTGGGAATTCTGTTGACCCAGGGATACCAGGAGACGCGGCGGTACCAAGGGTCGTCAAATTCCTGCAGTTGAAATTCATCCCACTGATCGGGCGGATTGAACCCGGAGGTGTGGTGGAAGATTTTCCCCGCCCCGGCGACATGGTAGCCGTTGCGGCGAAAGTGCATCGGCAGCGTGACCATCTCCGGATGAACAGGCCGCCAGAATTCCTCATTCCCGTAAATGCCGGTCGTCGAAGGACGCTTGCCGGTCAGCAGCGCGGTGCGCGATGGGTTACAGAGGGGCGAGGAGCAGTGCGCATCACGGAAAAGCACACCCTGCTGCGCCAAGGCATCGATATTAGGAGTTTTGACGCCGGGGTAGCCGTCCAGGCAGCCCACCCAGTCGTTCATGTCGTCCACGGAGATCGAGAGGACGTTGGGACGCCTGTCCTGCGCGGACAGTGCGCCGGCGGCCAGCGTTCCGCCCAGAAATGCACGGCGTGTCAGCACGGCATGATGATAGCAGGATCTTAAACGCAAACGGCTCAGTTGCCGCTCGCCGGCCCAGCAGGTTGAGACAGAGTGAAAGACCAATGGGTGTGAATAATTCGCCAGGCGCCATCGATTGAACGGTACACCTCTGTTGCATTCCAGCGGGCCAGTATCGTCTCCTCTACGCTCCCTGAGGGCTTGCCGTAGTTCACCAGGTTGAACGTGAGCACCGCCAGGTTGCCGTCAACCTGCACAACCGGATCGATCATCTCGTAGCGAGGTTCAGTGAATGGCAACGTCATCCCTCGCATAGGCGCCATCCGAGCATTCAGTTCGTCCAGCCCATCCACTCGCTTCTCTCGGAACGGGTCAAAGTAAGTCGCATCTCCTGAGTAGAGACTCAGGTAACCGTCCGGATCTCCTGTAATCCAGCGGTCGAGTGCGGCTCGTTCGAGCGAGATGATGTGTTCCGCAATGTCCATCGACGGCACTCTTTCAGGGACGCCGTTAGCGCACGCCGCCAGCAAGAGACCAGCACAGATACTCACGATCCGTGTCAGCGGCATCACGCCACCTCCTGTCTGATTAGGTTCCACGCCGTCGCCCTCTCAGCCTTCCGGCGTTCCGCCTGCTTAGCGCCGGAGGATTGGCGCGGCGCTCGGCATCACCGTCAGTCACGGCGCACCGGATAAAGGGCGGCACAACTCATGTTTAGGCTGACCTGGATAAGATCAGACCGTGGCTGACCGTGCGGCAGGAGAATGCCGGCGTCCGAACCTAGCAGCTCAAGTCGTGCTGCTTGGCAATGCCCGAAAGCATATTCCAAAGCACATCGAGGGTTTTGTCCACGGATTCGAGGACGGCGGCTTTGTTTTCTTCGGTGATATGTTCTTCGAGCAGCTTGCGTTCCACGGCGGAGTGTTCGCGGTCGGCCTCGATGTGGACACGGAAGTAGGCCAGGGTGTCATCGTCTGCGATGCCGTAGAAGCGCTGGAGGCCGTCAATCTTCGATTCGGAAACCGCCGGGATCTGGCTCTCGTAGGCGTACAGCGCGGCCAGGCCCTCGGCCGTGCCGCCGTCGCGGCAGATCGAGCGTAGCGTCTCAACGAGGTTGCTCGTGTCCGTCCGGGGCTCGGCGGCCTCTACGTCCACCCGTTCAACGCCCAATCCCTCCGCGAACTGGATCCAAAGCTCGGGATGGTTCGGATTGCCCGCTTCCTCGTCCATCAGGTTCGCCAGCAGGTGCCTGCGCGTGGCCGGGTCCTCGGTGTGCGAGTGGACCGCCGACAAGTACGTCGGGAACGCGGCAACGTGGCGATAGTACTGTTTGGCGTAGTCCTGCAGGATCGGAATCGTCAACTCCCCCTTCGTCCAGCGTTGATAAAAGGGGTGTTGCAGCAAACCATGCTCGGCGACACGAGAGTCAATGGCAGCCAGAGTGGCCTGAGCGATGCGGTTCTTCACTGTGCGGGGTTCTCCTTGGAAGGCCGGGCAGAAACGCCCGAAGACCTATTATGCGCGAAGGCGCATTGGGCTTCAAGAGGCAATTTTCGAACCGGGTTACTTCAGCCCCGCCAGCGCCTTCGCGGGATCGGTGAAATAGGCGTCGTCCACCTGTTTTGGACAGGCGACCTGGCCCATGTTGATCGACACGCCTTCGGCGTTGGTGTGATTGCTGGCGAGTTTGACGCCCTGGTGGTCCCCGTACTCCCAGGTCCAGGCGCCTTTGTTGCCGCTTTGCAGTGTGTATTCCCAATACGTCATCAGATGCGAGTCGGGGGAGACGTAAGCGTGATACATGTCTCCGGGCGTCAGGCCGACCTTGCCAAACGTGAGTTCGACGACATCGTACTTCTTTCCGTCCTTCTCCTTCACGCCCAAAGACTTCAAGTTGACTCCGGGATCCAGCCACTTCCAGGGCATCGCCAGCCAGTACATATCGTTGATGAACGACCCGTACGCGCCCTTGAGCGCCTCCGCCGCGGCGGCATCATCGAGCTTCTGCCCATCCAGATACACCGAACCCTTTTGATCGTTGACGTTGAACAGCACGACCTGGGTCTTGCCTTCCTTGGTCTTCGACTCGTGGCGGTAGCGGCCGGTCCACTTATCCCACAGATGGCTGCGATCAGCGCGCGCCGTGCCGTCGGCGGCCATCACTTTGAAGTCAAATCGAACGAACTTGGTGTTGTTCCAGGCTTCCTGCCCACCCATCGCTTTCATGACGGCGTGCGCCAGCTCTTCCGCTTTCGGATCGCGAGTCTGGGCCTGGCCGCCGGCGGCCGCGATAGAGAGAAGCACGCCGGCAATCACCGCGAGGGTGGTGGTTCGCCTAACCTGCTTGAAGGAAGGAAGCCTGCTGGTTTTCATCGTCAGCTCCTTGGGCCAGAGGGGGATCGTTTGGGATGCGCCGATCTATCGGGCGTCGGCCGACTTTCGCCGGTCGTCCGCATCCTAGCAAAACTCGGGGGGAATCGCAGGCGGAGAGGCGACGATCCCAACACGCCCCGTCAGCGCGAGACGGCAGCCACCCTTTCGAACAGCCGCTCCAGGTCGCCCTGCTGGGCGCGAATGGAGAACGCGTAGCGCCGCTGCGGATCTTTTTCGCGTTCCATGGAGTACTGGTTCGCGCCGAACAAAGCGTCGAGCGCGGCCTTAATCGGTCCGTGAAGATGCCCGTCGGTTTCCTCGGTGTTGGGAAAGTGCAGGCGGTCGTTGATGAAGATCTCCCAGGAGCCGGGCAGCGGCTTCAACTGTTTGGGGTAGTCGGATTCGGCGAGCAGCGGTTTTGTCAGGCGCAAACAGCGCCGAAAGGCCTCGATCACTCTCTGGTCGAGAGAGCCATTGAAATCCTTGCGGCCCGAATAGAGCAGGCCGATGCCCGGACTGTCCTGATTCACGCTGAAGCTGCCCTGCTTGCCGATCAGCATAATGCCCGCGCCGTTCGGCATGTGGGCATAGTCGGCGACGTCGATCCAATCGGACTCGTCCTGCTGCTTTCTCCAGCGCGAGAAGATCGCCAGAAACGGATCGAGCGAGAGATCCGCCGGCGCCTCAGCCAGCATCTTGACATCGATTCTTTGCAGATCAGGCTCCATGAAATTGCTAGTAAAACACAAAAGCCAATGGCCGCGGGTGCAAGAATGCGCCGGGGCGAATCGGCCATTGGCTTCCGTTTCCCTTGAGATTTTCCCGTAGGGGCGTGGCGCGCTACACCCAAATAATTGGCCGAAGCCAGCTTTACAACTGGCTGTAGACCGTTTGCGCCTGCTCGATGAACAGGGTGGTCTCTTCCACGCGCCGCCGGGCGTGTTCCGGGTCGACACCCTCGCTTTTCTCCACCGCCGCCCGGAAGAAATTTTCGGCAAACGGCTTCCAGAACTTGTCCGTGTCGTAGAAGTGCTTTCGGAATTCCTTGAGTGTGTCGTAGCCGTCGGACAGCAATAGTCCCCTCGTCGAAAGCAAACCATCGGCGGCTTTCATCGAAGCTTGCAGGGACTTCGCCGCAGCCTCGTCGAACCGCTCATCTTCGAGCGCCAAGGTCGCCTCGAAGTTAAGGCGGTCGGCATCCTCGAGCATGAACTCGGCCTGATCCACCACTTCGCCAGCGCATTCCCCCACGCCTACGAGCTTGGTATATTCCCACGGCTGCCGGTTGTCCTGGTAAAACTCCGGCGCATCCTCAAACGCCGGCAATGCGGCAAACTCATCCAGTTCCTCTTTCAGGCGAGCTTTGCCAAGCCGTTCGACGACATCCTGAAAGCTCTCGTTGCCTTTCTTTTCGGAAGAGTAAAGGTTCGTCAGCTTCGTCACGACCTGGGGCACGTTCTTCGAGGGAACTTTCCCCACGGCCAATCCATACGAGGCCGCGTTGTTCTGCGTGGTGCCGCCGAGCAGCACCTGAAACACGGGCGCGCTGTGCGCGCCCTTGCGCTGTACGGAGCCGAAAAATCCGATATCGGCGATATGGTGCTGGCCGCAGGAGTTGAAGCAGCCGCTGATTTTGATTTTGAGGTCGTCGCGCTGCGCGATGCCGCTCATGCCGTTGTTGAACTTGTCGTGCAACACGGCGGCCAAGCCGCGTGAAGAGGCGATGCCGAGCTTGCAGGAATCCGTGCCCGGACAGGCGGTCACATCCGCCAGCCGCCCGGCGCCCACGGCGTCCAGACGCAGCTCGTGCAAACCCGCAAAGAATTCCGGGAGATCGCCGTTGGGAACCCAGCGCGCCAGCAGGTTCTGATCGACGCTTGTGCGCACTGTGCCCTTGATGAAGCGCCGGCAGAGGTTCGCGAGGCCGCGAAGCTGGTCCGCGGAAATATCGCCAAGGGGTAGGAAAACCTCGACCATCGAATAGCCCGGCTGCGACTGCGCCCGCACATTGACATCGAGCCAGCGTAGCAGCCGCGGATCGGCATTCTCCGGCAGTTTCAATTCCGTGGCGGGCTTGAGTGGCGCATCCCGATAGGAGGCTACCGCCTCCGCCACATCCTTCGTCCAGCGCTCGTCGTGCGTTAGTTTGCCGATCTCTTCCTCGACCAGGCGCTTGAACTCGTCGAACCCGAGCTTGGCGATCAGAAACTTCATGCGCGCCTTGGCGCGGTTCTGCTTTTCTCCCAGGCGCGCAAACACACGCCCGATCGCCTGCGCCAGAGGAAGCATCCGGTCAGCCGGCACGAAATCGCTGAAGAGCTTGGCCTGGAAAGGCAACGGCCCCAGACCGCCGCCGACGAATACCTGGAAGCCCTGCACGGCCTTGCCGTCGATCGTCTGAACTTTGGCGATTGCGCCGATGTCGTGCATGCGAGCCAACCCGCAGGCCTCGCCTTCGCATCCCGAATAGGCAATCTTGAACTTGCGCCCGAAGTTTTGCGCGTCGGGATGGCGCAGCATAAAGTACGCCATGGCATGGGCGTGGGGCGTGACGTCGAAGGTCTCGGTCGCACACACACCCGACTGCGGGCACGCGGTCACGTTGCGAACAACGTTGCCGCAGGCCTCTTTCGTGGTGATGCCGACCTCGGCTAGCCGCCGCATCATGTTGGGCGTATCGTTGATGTCTACGAAGTGATATTGAATGTCCTGCCGCGTGGTGATGTGGCAGACGCCGTCCGCGTACTCCTCGCAGAGGTCGGCCAAGCGGATCATTTTCTCGGTGTTCAAGATCCCCATGGGAATCTTGATCCGCTGCATCTGGACGCGGTCCTGCCGCTGCCCATAAACTCCATGCCGCAGGCGAAACTCGAGAAACACTTTCTCGGGCATCTCGCCCTTCTGGAAGCGGCGCAGCTCGGTCTCAAAAATGTCCAGTTCTTCTTTGATAGCCGGCGGGAGGTGATCCCAGCGACCTGAATCAACGGCGACGGGCGCGGTTGCCATGATCGTACTCCTTCGCTGAGAGTATTAGACTAATCTCTACTATTTTGATCGGAATGGGGTCTTTTGTCAAACCGTCGACCATTGGACCATCTTAGCGAACGCCTCCCAGCAGCGTCGGATGCGGCCACGGCGCCCGCCTAGTCACCTGACGCCTAAAAGATTGTGTACGCTAGAGATAGATGGACTTCGATTTAACTCCCGATCAAGTGTCGCTGCGCCGGACGATGCGCGAATTTGCCGAGGCCGAGATGAAGCCTCACGTGATGGAATGGGACGAAGCGCAGCACTTCCCTCCAGGGATTCTCCGCTCCCTAGGAGAGTTAGGCGCGCTGGGTGTGATTTTCTCTGAAGATCTGGGAGGAGCGGACCTCGGCTACATCGACTATGCCGTTATCGTGGAAGAGCTGGCTCGCGTCGACCCATCGATCGCGCTGAGCCTGGCGGCGCATGTTTCTCTCGCGACGAACCATATCTATCTCCACGGCACGGACGAGCAGCGCAACAAGTACATCCCGAAACTTGCAGCCGGCGAATGGATTGGTTGCTGGTCACTGACCGAATCGGAAGCCGGGTCCGATGCAGCGGGCACGCGCACTACAGCGGTGGTCGATGGAGAAGACTGGCTGCTCAACGGTTCCAAGACCTTCACCACCAACGCCCACGTGGCCGACCTCTGTGTGGCCATGGCCGTCACCGATCCACGGGAAGAGAAGCCCGGTATCTCCGCCTTTGTTGTCGAGAAAAGCACGCCGGGTTTTCGGGCAGGTCGCAAGGAAAACAAGCTTGGCATGCGGGCCAGCGACACGGGCGAGATGATCTTTTCCAATTGCCGGCTGGGGCAAGATCAGCTTCTCGGCACGCGCGGCAGCGGTTTTGTCGATGCCATGAAGGTGCTTGACGGAGGCCGCATCTCCATCGCCGCGCTCTCGGTAGGGTTGGCCCAGGGGGCCTACGAGGCGGCGTTGGCATACTCGAAGCAGCGTCACCAGTTTGGGAAGGCAATCGCGGAATTTCAGGCGATTCGTCACAAGCTCGCGGACATGGCGACGGAGATTGAGGCTGCGCGTCTGCTGACCTACCAGGCCGCCGCCATGCTCAACCAGGAAAAGCGGGTGACCAAGCAGTCTTCGATGGCCAAGCTCTACGCCAGCGAAATGGCGGTGCGCGTCGCCAACGAGGCCTTGCAGGTTCACGGCGGATACGGTTTCATTAAGGATTACCCGGTGGAAAAGTTCTACCGCGACGTCAAGCTGCTCACGATCGGCGAAGGTACCAGCGAGATTCAGCGTCTGATCATCGCACGGCAGATCCTGGGTGAGTAGACGCGGGCGGACACGGAGGTCCGCCCTTACGCTAGTACGTTGCGGACCGCTGGTTCGCGCGCCGCCTCCATGAACCTCGCAACCTGGATCGAGAAAATCCGCCAGGGGGATCCCCTGGCTCTCTCACGCGCCCTCACCGAGGTCGAGAACCGCGGGCAACGAGCGAACGAACTCTTGCGCGCGTTGTTTCCCTTCTCCGGCAAGGCCCGGCGGCTGGGCGTCACCGGCGCCCCGGGAGCGGGAAAAAGCACGCTCGTCAACCGCCTCGCCGCTCACCTGCGAAACAGAGATCGGAGAGTCGCGATCATCGCCGTGGATCCGACCAGTCCGTTTACCGGGGGATCTATCCTGGGCGACCGCGTCCGGATGCAATCGCATCATGCCGACGCCGGCGTCTTCATTCGTTCGATGGCCGCCCGCGGATCGCTGGGCGGCCTCGCTCCGGCGACGGCCGATCTCATGCTGGTGCTCGAGGCCGCGGGCTTTGACAACGTCATCATTGAAACCGTCGGCGTCGGGCAGGCGGAAATTGATGTCGCTCAGCTCGCCCAGGTCGTGACCCTCGTGCTGACGCCATCCATGGGCGACGATGTGCAAGCGCTGAAGGCGGGCATCATGGAGATTGCCGACATTTTCGTGATCAACAAGGCTGACCTGCCGGGAGCGGACCGGCTTCAAACCGAGCTGGAGGGTTTGTTATCACTCACTCCGGCGGAGGACCCGCCACCCATCCTCAGAACGGTGGGTACTGGCGGCGCGGGAATTGAGGAATGGGCGAAAGCGATCGAATCGCGTCCCGCCCGAGGAAAGAACGACATCTTGTATTGGGAGCAGCGGCTTTACCAGATGATTCGCGAACGGGTGATGCGCCATCTTGTGCGCTCGGCTCTACCCGAAGGGGAACTGCGGCGGTTGGCGGAGTTGATTGCGGAACGGCGCGAAAATCCCTACGAGGTGGCGGAGACGATCGCGAGCAGGCTCGCACCGCAGGGGATCGGAGCCTAGCCGGTCCACCGCTCGCGGCCGCGAAAGGAAAACTTGTGTCCAACCCCAGCATTCACCATATCGGTGTTGCCGTTCGATCCCTCGAAGGGGCGCTTGCGTTCTACGAGCAGGCTCTCGGCCTGGAAAGGAAGGCTGTGACTGATGTTCCCTCGGAGAAGGTTCGGGTGGCGATGCTTCCCGCCGGCCAGCCGCGCATCGAGCTGCTTGAAGCAACTTCCCCCGATTCCGCCGTGGCGCGTTTCATCGAGAAGCGCGGCGAGGGACTGCACCACATCGCACTTCGGGTTTCGAATTTAGCGAAGGCCGTCGAGCGCATGAAGGCTCACGGCACGAGGCTCGTGACAGAGGAAATTCAAACGGGGGCTGAGGGTTATCGGTACGTGTTCGTCCACCCGAAATCGGCGGGAGGCGTTCTGCTGGAACTGATCGAGGAAGAGAGTGACGGAGTTTGAAGAACAGCCGGGCCGGTTTGCCAGCCTATGGCCGCCAAGGATCACTTCCGTGGCAGCGTGGCGTGGAAGTAGCGCTTCTACGCTAGGAGGATCAACAAAGCGGCGAGGGCCAGCGGAGCAAGCGTGGCGACTGAAATCCGCCCGCCCATAAAACGCCGCAAGCATTGGGGACACGTCATGGCCCGTCCCTGGTTGGCGCAATGTCCGTCCGGATGCTCCCAATAACCGCAATGCGCGGAACAGTAATGGCGGTGGTCCATACGATTACCCTCCGAAGACCGTGCTGCTGTGACCATTCGGCGATACGGCCTGAACCTGCCGGCCTACGCAAGGCCACGACGGTCTCAATTGGCGATTCCAAAACGCGAAGGCAATTTCCCAGGCTAGAATCTGGGACGCTCTGACTGAGAGCCGTGTGGCATCATCGACCGTCATGCTTTCCTCACTCGCCCTGCCGTTGCGTCTCAAATAGCTAGACGTTCCGCATTCCTCGGGCGTTCCGGCCATCAGATGCGTTCTCATTTCCTTTCGGCTCCTGATTCTGCTTGTATGTTGCGGCAAACCCAGCCTGTTGCCAATGGAACAGGGGTACCGTTTTAGGGCTGGTTGGAACGCCTATCCGTACCCCGGAACACAAACTTCCGTACCGGCCCAGCGTGGTGCATCCTTAGGGCACAGGGGCGTAAATGCCATACGCTCAAGGGATTCCGTCACGGCGATACCTCGGGTAGCATCAGGCCCTCGCCTCAAGAGTGTCCTCTGTCCGACCTTACGGACTGGGACCCGGGAGACGGTGGCATCAGCCCCGCCTGAAGGGGATCCAAATGAGGCCAACGTCCCGAGCCTGCCGCGACCTGCCGTAGGAGAAAACTCAGCGGATGAGGATTCTATTCCTTCTCTGCTTCAGCCCTCTTGGGCAGGGTGAACAAGAACGTGGACCCCTGTTCCGGCTCGGACTCGACCCAAATACGCCCGCCGTATTGCTCAACGATCTTTTTGCAGAGAGCCAAGCCGATGCCTGTGCCCTGGTACTCGTCGCTGTGATGCAGGCGTTGAAACAGGTCAAAGATGCGTTCGTAGTATTGCGGTTCGATCCCGATCCCATTGTCACGGACGGAAAAGAGCCAGAACTGACCGTCAGCACGAGCGTTGATCTCGATCCGCGGCGGCCGGTCGCCCCGATACTTGACAGCATTGCCGATCAGGTTTTGAAAAAGTTGCGTCAATTCGGACCGTGCTCCTGGGACGTGTGGCAACGGTCCACGCACAATCCGTGCTTGCGCGTCCTCGATGGTTCTCCGTAAATTCTGCAAGGAGTATTCGACACACTCCTCCGTATCAACGGCCTCGGGATCGGCCAAGCCGCGTCCGACGCGCGAGTAGGTCAATAAGTCGTCGATCAGCTCTTGCATTCTCTTGACGGCGTTGGTCGCAAACGTGATGAACTCAACAGCCTCCGCGTCCAATTGGTTGCCATGCCGCTTCGCCAACAGGTGCACATACCCGGAAACGACTCGCAGAGGCTCTTGCAGGTCATGCGACGCCACACAGGCAAACCGCTCGAGTTCGGCATTGCGTTTTGCCAGTTCGGCTGTTCGCTGCTCAACGCGTTGCTCCAAACCAGCCAGAGTGGCGCTTAACTTCTGCTCGGCCCGCTTGCGCTCGCGGATCTCCCGTTCCAGGGCGGAATTCAATTCCTCCAGCTCCCGCGGGCTGCGCAGAGCCAAAGCCTTCGGCGTCAGCGGCACCAAGAGCAGGGCGGTGACGACGGAAACAGCCGCCGTGAGAGCCTTCACGACCCCTTCAAGCCCATAGGCGCCCTCCCAAATCGTCCAGATCGCCATCAAATGGGTGGTGCCACAGGCAAAGATGAAAACAGCGAAGAAGAGGAATATCCAGGGAAAGGGCAAATCACGCCGCCGGCGCACGAACCAAGCCAGTGTCACGGGGATCGAATAGTAAGCCGCGGTGATGAGCGCATCAGACACGACGTGCAGCCAGACAATCTCCGGTTTCCACGCCAGACAGTACCCGTGTGGAACCAAGTCGCTCCTGAATAGCTGGCTGAGGAACTCCATCATATCGATGCCTCTCTTTTCCTATAATGCAAAGGCTTCCTAGCTGCAAAGGGAAGGCCCGCGCTCGACGAGGTCGGCCTTACACTGCCTCTTTATCGGCACACCGCGGCTCCGCGCGTAGACTGGTTCTGGGCGGAAAGCACCTCAGTACTTGTGGCGTCACGGCCAGGCGAAGCAGAAGGTATTGGCAACCTGATGTTCCTACCTCGCCTGAGGTCGTACAGTCTTTGATCCCAGCTTGCTAGAATGGCTCCCTTATGGACGCGGAAATTGGAATCATCGGCGGGAGCGGCCTTTACAACATGCCGGGACTCAGCAGCCGCCGTGAAAAACTTGTCGAAACTCCCTGGGGAAACCCCTCCGACGCTTTTGTGCTGGGTGAGCTGGCGGGGCGCCAAGTCGCCTTCCTGGCGCGACACGGAAGGGGGCACCGCATCATGCCTTCAAACCTGAACTTTCGCGCCAACATCTATGGCATGAAGAAGCTGGGGGTGCAATGGATCCTCTCTTTCAGTGCCGTAGGGTCGTTGCAGGAGCGCCTGAAACCGCTCGATTTCTGTATTCCCGACCAGTTTTTCGATCGCACTCGCGGACGTGTGTCCACCTTCTTTGACGAAGACGTCGTGGTACACATTGGTTTTGCCGATCCGATTTGCTCCGTTCTCGCGAGCGTCGCTGAACAAGCTTGCCGCACAGTTGGCGTTACCGTCCACCGCGGCGGCGCCTATTGCTGCATGGAAGGGCCGGCATTTTCGACCCGCGCCGAATCGAATCTCTACCGCAGTTGGGGGTTTGACGTCATCGGCATGACGAATCTGCAGGAGGCCAAGTTGGCGCGCGAAGCCGAAATGTCGTATACGACGATCGCGATGGTGACGGATTACGATTGCTGGCACCCCGACCATGACGCCGTGACCGTCGACCAGGTGATCGCCTATCTCAACAAGAACTCCGAAAACGCGCAGGCCGTCGCGGCGGAGGCTGTGAAGAATGTGCCCGCGGGCCCCAGCCCCCACGCGTCGGCCTTGAAGAACGCCATCCTGACGGATCGCCAGACCATCTCGGCCGAGTCCCGCAAGAAATACGACTTGCTCATTGGAAAGTATCTGAAATAATCGGGTATGGGTTGAGGGTTGCCGCCGACTGCCCGCGGGCGGACTCCGAGCCCGAAGCCCCGCATTGGTCCAAAGGAATCTGGAGGTTCATGTCGCTACTCGTTGTTGGATCTGTCGCCTACGACGGAGTGGAAACTCCCCACGGCAAGGTCGATCGCATGCTCGGCGGCTCGGCGACGTATATCTCTCTCGCCGCCAGTTTCTTTACGCAGGTCTGTCTCGTGGGAATCGTGGGTGAGGATTTCGACGCCGCTGATGAAGAGATCCTCAGCTCCAGGGGCGTCCGCCTCGACGGCCTTGAGAAAGTACCGGGCAAAACCTTCTTCTGGTCGGGCGTCTATTCCGACAACATGAATGAACGGACCACGCTCACTACGGATCTCAATGTCTTCGCCGACTTTAATCCAAACCTTCCCGAGGGCTATCGCCGCATCCCCTACGCTTTCCTGGGCAACATTCATCCGGCGCTGCAACAGCAAGTCCGGCGACAAATGAGCTCTCCGCGCTTCGTCGGCGGCGACACGATGAACTTTTGGATCGACGGCACACCCGCTGAACTTGCGCAGACGATCAAAGAGTGGGACTTCATCCTCATCAATGACGGTGAGGCGCGGCAGCTCTCGGGCGAATACAATTTGCGTAACGCCGCCCGCAAAATTCTGGAAATGGGGCCACACACGGTGGTGATCAAGCGCGGCGAATACGGCGCCATCCTGTTCCGCCCTGAAGGTTACTTTGTCGCGCCGGGTTTCCTGCTTGAGTCAGTTTTCGATCCAACCGGAGCAGGTGACTCGTTCGCGGGCGGCTTCATGGGATACCTGGCCTCCCAGGGCATCCGCGATCTCGACTTTGCAACGCACGCCGAGTTACGCAAGGCCATGATTTACGGCTCGGTGATGGGCAGTTTTTGCTGCGAGGAATTCGGCGTGGAGCGCCTGCGCAGTGTCACGCGCGAAGAGGTTGACGCCCGCTACAGGGAATTCAAGGCGTTCACGGAGTTTTGACCGCCAAGCAGTTTAGAAACGGGGACGGATCCCTTTCTGGATCTTTTTTACCACCCACTCATGTCCATACCCTTCACGAAAGCGCAAGCCGTCGGTAACGACTTCCTGATCGTGGAATGGAATGCGCTTGTGCGCCTTGGCGTTGCCGAGGCCGGTCTTCCGGATCTAGCCCGCGCCATCTGCGAGCGCCACTACGGCGTCGGCGCGGATGGCTTGGAGGTGCTTTTCGAAGCGCCGGACGATCAGTCGCACGCCTACTTGCGCCTTTTCAATTCCGACGGGAGCGAAGCCGAACTCTCGGGCAATGGGACGCGCTGTGTCGCCGCCTACTTGATCTCCGCGAAGCGTGCTCCTGAGAAGCTGCGCCTTGCCACGAAGGCTGGTGTCAAGTCGCTGCGACTCATAGCCCGCGCGGCGCAGACGTTCGTCCTCGAGATGGGCATGGGGCGTCCCTCGTATCGTCCGGAAGAAGTCGGCTGCGATCTGGAAACAAAGTCCGGCTCCCGGAAGGTCACTTTGATCAACGTAGGCAACCCGCAGTGTATGTTGCTCGTCGATACTTTCGATTTCGATTGGCGCAGCTTAGGCCGCGAAATCGAAACGCTGCCACGTTTTCCGAATCGCACGAACGTTGCTTTCGTGAAAATCCTTGACCGTCACTCCGTTGACGTGCGTTTTTGGGAACGGGGCGCCGGCGAGACCCTCAGCTCGGGGACGGGATCGACAGGCGCGGGGGTAGCGGCCATCCTCTCCGGCCGCGTCGAGAGCCCCGTGCGCATCCAAACGCTCGCGGGTGATCTACGCCTCAGTTGGAATGATGAGGTGACGCTGGAAGGGCCAGCCGAAATCACCGCCCACGGCGAGTACCTCCTTGGCGCACCCGCCCGAACGTGAGCGACCCTCACTCGCCGACGCGTTCCGCAAAAAGCTCTCCGTAGCAGCGCAGGAAAAACTTGTCCGTCATCGCCGCCAGGTAATCGCAAACAACCCGCGCGACCGGTTCGTTCCCGGCGCGCCTACGATAGGGCTCCGGCAGCCGGTTGGGAGATCCCACGAAGAACTCGAACATCCGGGCGACCCTGTCACCCGCCTGCCTATGTTCACGATCCAGCGCGGGCGAGTTATAGACCTCGGCCGTTAAGATTCCCTTCAACTGCATCGAGGCCTCAGCGGCGTCGCCGCATAACGCGGCCAGCCGCTCCGGGCAGAGGCGCACATCCTCCATGGTTCTAACGTTCGCTCCGGCGGCGCGGTCTTGCGTGCCTTGGATCAGCCCGGAAACAAACCGGTCGAGCAACTTGCGCAAGGCCTCGTTGAAGATCTGGCGCGGCAACGCGTTGGGGAACTGCTGCTCGGCCGCGCTGAGGTCCTGGTGGAACGCACCGAGCTGCTCACGCACCTGCTCCAGGCTCAGTAGCCCGGCGTCGACGCCATCATCAAGATCGGCGCAGTTGTAGGTGATCTCGTCGGCCAGATCGATCAGTTGCGCTTCGAGAGGCGGCCGCTGATCGAGGAGGTACTCGCGAAGCTCAGGATACCGAGCAGGTTGGTAGTCCCGGGAATGCTTCACAATGCCCTCCCGCACCTCAAACATGAGGTTGAGGCCGGGAAAGGCGGCATAGCGCTGCTCAAACGTCTCAACAATGCGTAGCGCGTGCAGATTGTGGTCAAACGCGTCGCCATGCTTGCGCATTTCCCGGTCAAGCGCTTCCTCACCGGCATGGCCGAACGGGGGATGGCCGAGGTCATGCGAAAGCGCCAGAGCCTCAGTCAGGTCTTCGTTTAAACCGAGCGCGGCGGCCACCGTGCGGGCAATCTGCGTGACTTCGATCGTGTGCGTCAGGCGGTTGCGAAAATGGTCCGAGTGAGGCGAGGTGAACACCTGCGTCTTGTGTTCCAGGCGCCGGAAGGCCCGGGCATGAATGATGCGGTCGCGGTCCCGTTGATAAGGTTTGCGGTACGGGTGAGAGGGTTCCGGGTAACGGCGTCCACGGCTATGGTCCGTGGGGAAGCGGAGGTGGGAAAGCATCCTGCTTCTGGGATTCCTAGAACCGCATGTGTCGAGAAACCGGGCAGGCGCCCCAATCAGGCTGCTACTCGTTGACCGGCAAACGGTTGATCAAATTCACGGCGGTGACCGAGATGGCCCCAGGCATAAGTTGGAGCGGCTCAAGGATCTCACGGGCCTTCTGAGGATCGGACTCGATCAGGATTTCCGCCAGCGCCAGTTGCGCCCGAGGCGCGGGTACGAGATCCGTCGGGTGATCAATGAGATACTCGTAGATCTCGCGGGCCTGATCCTTCTTGCCTTCCGACTTCAGTAAGTTGGCCAGCGCAAGACGAGCCAGCGCGGCAGCGTCCGCGTTGCGTCCCGCAATCACTGACTCCAGCTTCTTTTGTCCTTCTTCCCGCCGGCCCTGCTCGATGTCATGGAGGCCAAGATAATATTGCGCCGCGGCGCCTTCGAACCTGTTCGGATAGGTCTTGGTGATGGCCTCGAAAGCCTCGGTGACCTTGGCGTTCTTCTCGATATTTGTCGCGAAGGTGACCACTCCGACCTGCGCCTCTAGGGTTTCCACCTGGCCGTTATAAAGATTCATGGCCTCCTGAAAACTACGGCGCGCTTCGGCCTCCTGATGCTGGCTGTAGCGGAAATAACCGGCCAAACCGGCGACCAGAACGACGGCGCCAACGATCCACAGGATGACCTGCTTGCGGTGATGCGCCACGTATTCGACGGAGTGGCCTACTTCCTCGGCGAAGCGGTCTTCCTTGAGTTGCTTTCGGGTAATTTTTGCCACGGTTGGCTACACTTCCCGAAAACCTGTACGGCGAGCAACAGTCCTTCGGGTCTTTTCCTTGTTGTTGAGTAAGTGCCCCTCGAAAGGGGCGGGCGGTGAGCAAGTCAGTGCTCTTGGCTCATGCTAGCAATGCGGAGAAACCCTGTCAAACCAGATACGGACATCGTCCTACGCTCGGTAAGTGTAACCGGACCCTCACTACCCGTACCCCCTCTCTAAGGCTTTCCCGAACGCTGCCGATACTATCTACAGAGGAGGCTCGCCTAAGGTAAATGCCTGAAATTTAAGGTAAAAGCTTGGTGAAACAGCATGAGAGATGTATACTCGCTTTGATAGTCATGCGCGACTTGAACCGTACACCTGTCCTTTCTCCGGACGAGGTAGTCATAAGTAAGAAGGTCGAACGCGACATCAAAGAACTCGCGTCGAAGCTTGCTTCGCGGACCGCCTCCATCGAGGCGCGCTGGCGCCGCCGCCTGTCCTCGATCTTCGGAGAACAGCTTAATGCGCCGCGCATGAGGGCCTTGGCGGCCATCAACCCAGGCGCCTGTTCTGCACTGTTGGCCCAAGGGAAAATCAGCGAATTCCTGGAGCATGTTGAGTACCATGGGCGTCGTCTGGCTAAGCTGGATGTCTCCCCCAACAATGCCCTGGCTTCCCTGAAAGAGTACGAGGAAGCGCTCATACCTGATCTCAAGCGCTTCTTCCCTAAGGACTTTCAGAGCTACGTCTCGGCGCTCGATCATCTTTATTTCTGCGTCAAGCTTACCCTCAACAACGCCTACTACCGGGTGCGGGACCTCGAAGCGCAGGCCTTCTACGAGGTCTTCCAGGACCAGCTTGAATCCTTGAGCGTGCACGAACTGATGCACCGTGTGCTCGAGACGCTGATGAGGACGTTCCGCGCTCAGGCGGGCGTGATCCTTCTGCGGGATCCGGAGTCGGCCCGCCTATCGGTTCAGGCCTGGAAAGGAATTGAGTCGTCGTTGGCCGAGCGCTTCAACACGGAAGTGGGCAAGGGTCTGGCCGGACGGATTGCCAAGACCGGCAAGCCGCTGGTCGTCGTCAACGTCGACCGCGAAAGGTTGATCCGGTCCCGGGAGATTCGAAAAGCCTTTCAGAGCATCTGGGGCGTCCCCTTTATCGTGCGGGGCAAGGTCACCGGCGTGCTGCACCTGGGCTTCTCCCAGGAGTACCACTGCCTGCCGCGCGAGATGACTTTACTCGAAGCGATCGCCGAACGATGCGCCCTCGCGATTGACAAGGCGCAATTGCTCGAAGAGCTGCACGACCGCGAAGAAAAGATCCGCCGGCTGGGCGAGCACATGCTGCGTGTCGAGGAAGAAGAGCGCCGGCGCATCAGCCGCGAGCTGCACGACGAAGTTGGCCAGTCGATGCTCGTGATCCGGCTGTACCTCGAAATGGTACAGGCGAACCTGCCCACGGAAGCCAAGCATTTGGCTCCCAAGCTCGAGGAGACACAGCAACTCGCCGAGCAGACGATCCGCGAAATGCGGCGGCTAATTTCAGCGCTCAGCCCGAACGTACTAGAAGAACTAGGTCTTCCCGCGAGCATCCGGCAGTTCGTGACCACCTTCAGCCGCACCTTCGCGGGGCGCGTCAGAGTGCGGATGTCGGGTATCGAGAAGCTTCCCCGCGGCTCGCAGATCATGCTGTATCGCCTGGTGCAGGAGTGCTTTACCAACGTCATCAAGCATTCACAGGCGCAGGCCGTCGCGCTCGAGGTCGGGCGGAAAAACGGTCACATCCAACTGAAGATTCAGGATGACGGTGTAGGGTTTGATCCGTCTGAAGCGGCGCGCAAGAGAGACTCGTTCGGCCTGACGGGCATGCGCGAACGGGTGGCGCTGCTGGGCGGGGAGATTGATATTCAGTCCGGCCTGGGAAAAGGGACGAAGGTCCAAATTGCAATACCGGTCTGATGGGTTGAACCGAGTGAGTGGAAAAAACCAAGTGGGTAGAACAAAAGAACTGAGTGGGAGATTGAGTTGAGGTAACTATGTCGAAGATTCGCATTCTTTTAACTGACGATCACACGCTGTTTCGGCAAGGGATTCGTACGCTCTTGTCCGCCGAGACCGACATCGATGTTGTCGGCGAGGCGGCCAACGGCTCCGAGTCCGTCGAGAAAGTCGGCCCTCTGCGGCCCGACGTTGTCTTGATGGACATCGGCATGCCCGGCCTGTCGAGCTTCGAGGCGACGCGGCAGATTAAGAAAGTCCGGCCGGAAACGAAGATCCTGTTCCTGACGATGTACGACGACGAAGACTATTTGGTCGAGTGCATGGAGGTGGGGGGAAGCGGCTACGTCCTGAAGGACAGTCCGGCGCCGCAACTGTTGGCGGCCATCCGCGACGTCTATCGCGGCGGCAGCTACCTGAGCCCGAAGATGCTTTCCCAGTTGGTGGATGATTTCCGCACCCGGATTAAGTCCACTCACCGGCAGCCCCGCTTCGCGACTCTGACGCCCAGGGAGAAAGAGATTTTGAAGTTCCTGGCGGAAGGCCAGTCCGTCAAGGAAATCGCGACGCACCTGAACCTTAGCGTGAAAACGGTCGAGGCGCACAAGTTCAATCTGATGCGCAAGCTCGACATTCACAACAAGGCGCAGCTGGTTCAATACGCGATTCAAAAGAAGATCATCAAGATTCCCGTCGGCCCATAAGAAGTTTCGGCGAGATCTTCCACCGAGGCCGCAGCCGCCAGCTTCCCGCCTGATGGCCCCTCGGACGCGCCGCCAGACCGAACGTCACGCGGTACGGGTCCTACATCCTGTTTTCCCTCGCGATTCCCGCAAATCGACGACACTGCGGCGCTTCATGGCGCAAACGGGGGTGTTTGTCCCTTCGCCGCAGCCACGGAGGGCAATTGGCGGCGGGCTGCGCCGAAGGCAGTGCCCCACACCGGGGCGAAGCGTCAGCAAAGCTCGAGAATCTCGATCAGGCTCGAAGAGCGGCCGGGGAGGTCCTTGTACAACCCCGAAATAACCGGCGGCGTCAACTGCAGACACTCCCGGATCTGTGGCTCGATTCCATCCAGCGCCGTCTCTCCATCGAGCCCGTGCAACGCAGCGTGAGCCAAAGACGCCGCCACGTGCACGACACAAAGACGAGTTCGCAACCCTCGGGCAATTTCGCCGCCGAGTGGATTACGCCAGTGCTCGCAGCACTGCCCGAAGATCTCCGGAAAACTCCAGGCGTCCATGAGCCAATGTCCGACACGCCCTGAATCGACGCCGAAGACCTTCTGCTCCGCTTCCGTCTGCGACATCGTTTGGGCGAGATCCACCACCACACGGTAGTCGTCCTGAAACAGCGAACGCAGTGCAAACTCGCCCACGTTGTGCAGCAGCCCCACCGCAAGCAGCTCCTCGGGATCTCCCACCCAGCAGCGGCGCGCGATATCAAAGGAGAGGCTTCCTGAAGCGACGCCGATCTGCCAGGGCCGATCGTGGCGGCGGGCGGCGAGCCTGTCGAGGACTTCAGAAACCAGGATATGGCGCAGCATCATCTCGAGACGGCGGAATCCGATCAAAGTCACGGCGGTCGATAGCGTCGACACATCCCGCCGGACCCCGAAATACGCGGAATTGGCCAACCGCAGAACGCGAGACCCAACGCCCTGGTCGGCCGCCAGGATGTCCTGAAGGTCCGCCGCCGTGCAAGCAGGATTATTGAGAGAGGACACAGCGCGTCGAACCACGGGAAGAAGGCAGGAGACGTCCGGAAGACGCTCGATTGCCCGGCGGATCCGGGCGATCTTGGAAGCGTCGGGGATTCGTTGACCGTTGCCTTCCTCAGGTATAAGACTCACCGTGACATCCTCTATCGGCTCTCGGGTCCGCATTGCTTGTTTCCGGAAGACAGACGCGCCTGGCGAGGGTTGCAGCCACTTCCTACTGCACGCCCTCGACGGAGTATTTGCCATCGAGCACTTCCTGCACAATGTTCAGCAGGTCGATCGGCTTATAGGGCTTAGCCAAGAAGGCTCTCCCTCCCCTGCGAAGCGCTTCCCGCGGACCGCCCTCAAGCGAGTACCCACTGGACATGATCACTGGCAGAGTGGAATCGATGCCGCGGATTTCCTCAAACGCCTCCCACCCGGACTTTCGAGGCATCGTCAGATCAAGGACAACCAGACCGAGCTTGCCGCTATGACGGGCGACGACGTCAACCGCACCCTGGCCGTCCCGGGCTTCGAGGACGGGATACCCATGACTTTCGAGGATGTGACGGGCCAACGCCCGCACCGACTCCTCGTCGTCGGCAACGAGAATGGTTTCCACTCCCGCGCGTGCATCAGGCGGCTGGGGAGAGGCCTGGGTCTCAACGGGGGCTTCCGAGCGTGGCAGCAGAATTCGAAACACAGAACCTTGGCCGGGCGTGCTCGACACCTCCACCCGGCCGAGATGGTTCTTCACGATGGCATAGACCATTGCCAATCCCAGCCCGGTACCTTTGCCAATTTCCTTGGTTGTAAAAAACGGTTCAAAGACCCGGCTCTGGGTAGCCGCGTCCATACCGCAACCGCTGTCGGCTATTGCAATCTCAACAAACTCGCCCCTGGGCGCGGTTACGGAGGCGGCGTCATCGTCTGCACGATTGACGGCGCTGATGCGAATCAGGCCCCTGCCCGTAATCGCATCCCGTGCGTTCATGATCAGATTCATCAACACCTGTTCGACCTGTCCGGCGTCAGCCTCGACATGCCATAGGCCGGGACTGGTGGAGGTCTGCATTTCGATTTGCGGGTCAATACTGTGGGCCAGCAGCTTCACGACCTGTTCGATGCAACGGTTGACATCCACCGGCTTCAAGCTACTCTCCGCCGTCCGGCTGAATCGGAGCATCCGCTGGATCAGCTCCGCGGCGCGTTCCGATGCAGTCTCGGCGCTCTGCAGCCCCGCCGTGGCGGCGTGCCCCGGTCCCAGCTTCATCAGGGCCAGGGAAATGTGACCCATGATCGTAGTCAGCAAATTGTTAAAGTCGTGGGCGATGCCGCCGGCCAGAGTGCCGATCGCCTCCATCTTCTGCGACTGCAACAATTGGCGCTCCAAGCTCTTGCGCTCGGTCACGTCCTGCACCATGGAGGCAACGGCCACCACCTGCCCGGACTCGTCCACCAGCGACGTATGGAACCATTCGCATTCGATGCGGCCACGATGCTTGGTCAGGTTCTCGCATTGCAGGTGGCTGACGGCTTTGCCTTGCCGCAGCCGCAGCCACAAAGCTTCCATGGCATGGCGGTCCTCGGGAGGCGCCAGAAACTCCGCGTAACGCCGGTGCAGGACCTCTGAGTGCGGCCACCCCAGGATTCGTTGCGCGCTTTCGTTCCACTCCTGCACCGCAGAATCCGGGTCCCAGATAATGCAACCCAAGGGCATCTCGCTTACAAAGAATTCCAGCCGCTGCGCCAAAGCTCGCTGCGACTTTTCGATCAGGCGCCGGCGTGAGATATCCTGCATGACCGATTGCACTCCGATCAGGACTCCGCCCGACTGCACCGTGGTCAGAGAGGCCTCGAGTTCGAGCTCCGACCCGTCGGCGCGCAGCCCCCGATAAGCGAACCGGGCCTCGCGCCAGCCACCCTCCACACAACGCTGAAAATGGTCGCGATGAAGATGAAGATCGTCCGGGTGCACGAAAGCGTCCCCGCGAAGCGTCCGGGCCGCCAGATCCCTGACGCCGAACAACCGGCAGAATTCGCGGTTTGCAAACAGGATCCGGCCTTGCAGGTCTTCGGTGACAACGGCCTCGCTAATGTTGTCCACGAGGGTCTGCAGGTAGGCCAGTTCTTCCCGCAGGCGGCGCATGCCCTGCCGGCCGGCCCGGCCTGTTGCTTCGAGCCGCCACAGAATCGCGGCCGCCCAGCCTGGCAGAAGGGCCCAACCCCAATCGAAGGGCGCGGCCGCGGAAGCCGCACCCATGGACAGCAGAAGCAGCCAGGCGTAGCAGACAGCCGTGAAGGTCACAGCGATCGGAACGGCGATACCGGGTGCCGGGAACGACGCGGGCTTCCAGGGACGGATTTCTTCGTCCCGGGCGCCTGCCATGGCCGCCATGCTGACGCAACTGAGCGCCAACAGCTCGCTCATCGCAGCGACCCGGGGAATCCAGACCGCAGCCCCCGGCTGCAACCAAGGGTCCAGGGCGAACAGAGTGTGTCCGGCGGCGCTGGCGACGGCCGCCAGTGCCAGCCAACCGCCGGCATCGCGGTCCTGGCTCCGCAGTTCTTGCGAACGGGAAGCAACCAGCAACAGGATGGGCAACGTAACGGCCGTTGCTATCGCCAGAACCGGAATCCAGGCGTTCCAGCCGTAGATATCGCACGCGGCCTTTAAATGGGGAAGGCTGGCATTCGCCATCCAAAAGCCGAGAACGGCCAGTGTCAGGTCTGCCAGCACACTGCTATTGACGTTGACCGAACGGCGGCCATCGAGCCGGAGCAACCCGAATAGGCATCCGCCGAGCACGAGACCCCAGTTCGTCATGGAAACGTGGCCGGCTGCGCCGATGCCCGCGGAAGCGACACCGGCATTCCAGAGAGTGCTCCACAAGGTCGAGCCGCACAACGAGGCGGCCTCAACAAGCAAGCACGCGCCGAGCAAGCGCCAACCCAGCCGCAAGTGCTGGAGCGGCTGATACCTCGCACGACGGACACAGGCGACAGCGACAGCAGCCGCGGCAACTCCCACGAGCAAAGCCGTCCACAAGAGAGGGATTTCCGCGGCCAGCGCCAGGGAACCGAGCAACAGAACAGCCAGGGCCGCGGGTTCTTTGCCTAGACCCCCAGTGTTCGCGGTGATACGGGCCGGAGAAGCTCCCTCTCTTCTTGCCAAAGGGGACTTTGGAAAGGACATAGTCCTGAAAGACTATATCGGCCTTCCCGGACTGGCCTTGCACTCTTTTACAGCCTCTGTCAGGGGAAGCGTTCGCAGTTCTGCAACATCCGGCACGCGACGAGCGCACTTTGCTCGCACTGGTTTGCATGCGTCCGCCGTCAACGGCATCCCGGTAGGTAATAGTCGAAGGCTGCTGCAGTATTTTTGGTGTAGATATTCCTGTTTCAAAACAAGGTCCGCGCGCCTATGCTTATAATAAATTCCACATAATTCATGGCTGGCCAATACATTCTTGGAATGGCGCTCTGGCTCGCCGGGATTTCTTTGCTTGACGGCCAAGGTCCGGATGCGGCGACGGTCACGGGACAGGTGCGGGAACAACGCCGCGGGTCTCTCATTCCCGTGCAAGACTGCACCGTGCTGGCGCGTTCCATCGATACGGGACCGCTAGCCTCCCAGATGCCCGATAGCGAGGGCCGGTTTGTACTGCGCTTCCCTCCAGCCAGCCGGGTGAGCATTGGGACGCAATGCCCCGGCTTTGTTGTCACTTCGCTGAACGGCCGCCGCCAGCGCGCGCTGACGCTGGACTGCTCACAGCCCGGCTCTTGCGGCGAGGTGATGATCGAACTGCAACGCACAGCGGCTGTTGACGGCTTCGTCGTAGACAGCAACGGCGAGCCGCTGGAGAATATCCAACTCATGCTTCGTCCCGTGCCGCAGGCGCCGGGCTCCGCCGCTCAGACACGACCTCAGAGATCGGATAGCCGCGGCTATTTCCGTTTTTACTATGTGCTTCCGGGGCAGTATGAGCTGACGCCCACCAGCCGGCCTGCTTATCAACAGGGCCCGGCTTGGGAGGGTGATCCCGTCCGCCTTACCCTGGCTGCCGGAGAGCAAGTCACCGGTTTACAGTTGCCCATGCGCTTGGGTGAGGTATTCGAGCTGACCGGCCGCGTTGAGGGGCTCCCCGAAGGAACAAAGACGGTTACGCTGATGCTGACATCGAGCGATCCGGGATCGATGAGCGGATTCAGCCGCTCCGTCGAAGTGGATTCCGGTGGCCGATTCACATTACCCGGGGTGCTCGCCGGGCGCTATCAGGTGCACATGACGCAGACCGATGAAACCCACTTCGGACAACGCGTCTACTTGGGCGCCACCGACTTGCACGCCGGTCCGACCGACGCTGTGTTTCGCCGCACCGAGCCGAGCCTTCTTCGCGGCCGCATTCTCGTCGATTGGCCGAAAAGCGACGACCTGCCTCTCCGCCCAGCGAGCAACCGATTATTCTTTCGGCTGGAATCGCTGGGCGACAACTTCTCAGAGAACATCTTCGCAACCGCCGAGGGACCGGGTTATGTTTTCGAGCAAGAACAGCTTCGGCCCGGACGTTACAGGTTTCGCTTCCCCAGAGCGGGCGCCGTCATCGAGCAGCGAAATGACCAAGGCAGTTGGGATCCCGCCGGCGATATCGTGCTTCACGAAGGGGCAGTGGAGCAACTCGATTTGCGAGTTCGCTTCGAGTCAGGGCGCCTCACCGTGTTCGTGCGCCCGGCTCCCGAATCCGAAGAGGGCAAACGAGGCGCCCCCGCGGCGCACTACGCCGTTGGGCTTCGCAGCGCGGACAACTTCATGTTCTACCCGGCCGACCAAAACGGCCGCCTGCTGATCAGCTACTTCCCGCGGGGCGATTACGAAATCTGCGCCTGGCGCGACATGAGCATCGAAGAGGCGCGCAGCCCGCAGACCTGGCAAAAGGCGGGCGCCGCCGTGCGCAAATTCCAGCATGCCGAAGGCACGGACATGGAGATTTTACTCACGGCAGCACCCTGAACGAGTGAGGTTTCTCTGACTCGCACGGCCACTACAGTGCCGGCCACGCTCACCCGGAAACCGGGCGTCAAGGCGCGGCGCGCCGCCTACCGGCTCGTTCTAGGCGCGCTGATGATAGCACCTTCATTGCTGTCTCAAGTGATCGTCGAGGGCCTGGGCCGAGGTGACACGCAACACAAGGACGGTGTCATTAGTGGCCGTGTGATCGCCAGTTTCGACGCCCGGCCGGTTCGCGGCGCACTCGTCGTCCTTAACCCGTCCGCAAGCCAGGAAAACCGGACTCCGACAAACCGCCATACTTTCTCCGATGCGGGCGGCAACTTCCGCTTTACCGGTTTGAGCAACGGCTATTACAGACTCACGATAACCAAGGCGGGCGCCGAGATTGCAGCCGGCAGCCGCGATGCGATCAGTCTTGAAGGAGCTGAAGCGCGGGCCGAGGTGACCTTGCCAATGCGCCGACTGCCGGTTGCGGCCGGCCAGGTACGCGGTGAAGAAGGCAAGCCGCTCGAAGGCGTGCAAGTCACCCTCTATCGCCGCAGGGTCCGAGAGGGCCGCGCCCTGCTCCAGGCGTCCGGACGCGGGCAAACTGATGATCGCGGCAACTACCACATCAGCGTCCGCGAGCCGGGACTATATTGGTTGAAGGCCAGCCGCCCGGAATCCAGCTTCGCGCCGCGGCCAACCGGCATTGTCTTCTATCCCAACTCTCCGGATTTGCAGTCCGCCCGGCCGGTCGTGCTCGACTTCGATCAGCCGGAGGCGCAACTCGACATCACTCTGCCCTGGGCGCCAGAGACGAGACTGATCGCCGCGATCTATTCCGGCGAAACCGGCCGCCCTTGCCATCAGTGCTCCTGGAGGCTCATGCGGAAGGAGTCGGACTCCCGCTATGACATAGCGGCGGGCACAACGAACCGACTGGCCGGCTTCTCACTCGGCGGCATACCGCCTGGGCAGTACCGCGTCTTCGTCGAAGACCGGGAAGCTCCCGGGTGGTACGCCCTGGCCGACGCCGACGTCGTCGAGGGGCGTCAAACGGAGTTAATCATCGGCACAAGGTCCGGAACGCGCGTCGCGGGGCGGGTGGTGCTGGATAACCCGGCCCGGGAAATCCTGCAGAGGATGCGCGAGCAAGATGCCGCCGTACAACTGTATTTGCAGCCGGCCGGGGATCACGTTCTGGCTACACAAGCGCCGCCTGAAGCTGCTCTACCGCTTGACCGGCTGGAGTTCGAGATCGGGCCCCTACCGCCGCATGCGTTCACCGTACGACTTGCCTCAATGATGGCATCCAGCTATGTTGCGCGCATACTCCGCCAAGGGCGGCCGCTCAATTCTCCGGTGCTCGACCTGGAGGACGGTGGAGCATGGGACAACCTCGAGATTCATATAAGATTCGACCAAGCCTTTATTCGTATCCGGCCAGGTAGCACGCTACCAACGCCAGATCCGTCGGCCATTCACCCGATCGTGCTGTTGCCCGACCCTGAAACCAACCCCTTCGGCCAGCCCCAGCGCGCGTCCTGCGACGGAGAAGGGATATGCTTCCTGAGCGGGCTTGTTCCTGGGCGTTATCGGGTGTTTGGAGTTTCCACAAGGGCAGACGAGCTACCTCTGGAAGATCCCGAGTTGGCCGCAAGAATAGGTTCCTGGGCAACAGAGGTGAACCTCGTTCCCGGCGAAAACCCGCCTGTATCGATCCCACAAATTCCCGAGAATGTTGAGCGCGGACTGCTTTCGCCGCGTCAGCAGTGACGAGGGAAACCACGGACGCTTGCTCTCGATCGGCGGGCATTCGTTCGGCGCAAACCTCCGCCGGGCGGATCAGGGCTGCTTAGCGAAAAACTCGCGGGTCAGACGGACGATGATCGGGATGGAACCGAGGACGCCGATGAGATTCGGAATCGCCATGAGACCGTTGAGGGTGTCAGCGATGTCCCAGACCAGGTGCAGACCGCCGATCGCGCCAAGATAGACAAAGCCAATCCAAAGCAAGCGGTAGGGGAGACTCACTCCGGTTCCGAACAAATAAGCCGCCCCCGTTTCGCCGTAATACGACCAACCGATCAAAGTTGAGAAGGCGAATAGGATCAGCCCCGTGCTGACGACGAAATGGCCCCAGACGCCGGGCAGTCCGATTTCAAACGCCTTGGCGGCGAGCGGCGCGCCCGTTTCCCCGGTTTGCCAGGCTCCGGTCATCAAAACGACCAACCCGGTCAACAGGCACACGACGACGGTGTCCACAAAAACTTCGAAGATGCCGTAGCAGGCCTGGCGCGCGGGGTGGTCGGTGACGGCGGAGCTATGGACCATGGGCGCGCTTCCCAGTCCGGCTTCGTTGGAGAACATGCCGCGCGCGACACCATAACGCATAGCGGAAGCGACTGTCGCACCCGCGAAGCCGCCCGCGGCCGCCGCGCCGTTGAAGGCGGAACTGAGGACCAGCTCGACCGCCGCGGGCAACTGATCGATGAAGCGGATAACGATCACAAGGGTTCCGAGGATGTAAAGGGCGCACATCAGCGGAACGAGGATCTGCGTGACCTCGGCGATACGGCGAATGCCACCGAGCACAACCAGCGCGGTCAGGCCCATGAGCACAAGGCCGGTTACCGGGGGCGAGATGCCGAAGCTTGCCTGGGCGGCGCTGGCAACCGAATTGGCCTGCACCATATTGCCGATGCCGAACGCGGCTGTCGCGGTTAGCAGCGCAAAGATCGCGCCAAGCGAGCCCAGCCCCAGACCCTTCGAAAGCACATACATCGCGCCGCCCCGGACGATGCCCTTGTCGTCGCGTTCGCGGTAGTGCAGGGCGATCGCAATCTCAGCGAACTTCGTGGCCATGCCGACGAGACCCGAAACCAGCAGCCAAAACAAGGCTCCCGGCCCCCCGAGAAAGATCGCCGTTGAGACACCGGCGATGTTACCGACGCCGACGGTCGAGGCCAGCGCGGTGGCGAGAGCCTGAAAAGGAGTGACCGTTCCTTCGCCCTGACTTGGGGAGAACAGTTTGCCGAGGACCTCGCGCAAGGCGAAGAAGAGCTTGCGGAATTGCACGGCGCGGGTGGCGATGGTCAGCACGATGCCTGCTCCGATGAGCAGGACCATCATGGGCGGCCCCCAGACAAGTGCGTTCAGTTGCGAGTGAAGATCAAGCAGCGTATCCACGAGGGAATCCTTATTTGCGGGGATAGAGGGTGGCGGCGCCGAAAGCCAAAATATTGGGTTCGTTTGGGTTCGTTTTCGACACGCCGCGTTGCAAGCAAAGGGCGAACTGGGTTCGTTTTGTGATTTTTTTTAGTGGCAAAAAACAGAACCAACCATGAACACAGATCACCACAGGCACGAGACAGGCATGGCGGCTTCGCGAGCAGCAAGGGGCGGGTCAAAGTATGGCGAAGGCGCGCGAGGACGCGGGAACGGAGACGCACGCCGGCGAGCATCCGCATCTTGGTTGAGGCGGAGCCGCGGGCTTCGGGCCGCGTGCCCGCGTCCTCACGGGCGTGACCCTGTGGCGGGATGCCGATGCGCCGAATTTGTGGCCGGGCCGCGAGCAACGATGTCACCAGTTCCATCCTAGTGTAGGGGAAGACCGGTGCAGAGGTGTGCGGGGGCTAAGGGACTGATTTGTGGGGGTTAAAAAATGGACAGCTGTGGTGAACAGAGTGGCCAGACGTCGCGGTGCGTCGTCGACCGGCACACCAGGGACACAAGCCACAAAGAATATCCGATCGACCTTTTGCGCAGACGCTACGGCGAGGGGCTTTCTGTATTCAGGTGCTCAAGCGCTCAGTCCACTTGTAAAGCGCGCCGAGCATCTCTTCGGCGGTGTGGTCGAAGCGAAGCGGGGTGATGGAGATATCGCCGTCGCGGATGGCTGCATAGTCGGTGCCCGTTCCGCGTCCGTCAGAGGAACGTCTTCGTCGATCCAGTAGTAGGGCCGGCCGCGCGGGTCGCGGCCCTCAATCATGATGTTGCGGGAAATCTTGCGGCTCTGCCGAGTGATGGCAACGCCGCCGCTCCAGGGGTGCGGCACGTTCACATTCAGGGCAACGCCCTCCGCCAGTCCTTTGTCGAGCACCTCTGTCCCAAGGCGAACGGCGAACTCCGCGGTTTGTGCGAAGTCAATATCAGCGCGAGCGTTGACGGAAACGGCAATGGAGGGAATGCCGTATTTCACTCCCTCCGCGGCGGCGGCAACCGTCCCGGAGTAGTAAATATTCTCGCCCAGGTTTGGTCCGCCGTTGATGCCTGAGACAAGCAAATCGGGGCGAAATGGCAGGACCTGGTTGATCGCCATCATCACGGTGTCGGCCGGCGTGCCCTCGACGGCATAGCGGCGTGGCCCGGCCTCGGAAAGACGCAGAGGATGACGCAAAGTGATAGCGCGGCTCGTGGCGCTTTGCTCGCCATGGGGCGCAACGACCCAGACTTGCCCGAGCGCCGCCAGAGCTGTTTCGACAGCACGCAGACCGGGCGCGCCGATCCCATCGTCATTCGTCAAGAGAATACGCGGCATTCCAGCGTGGGGCTAGTGTTCGGTGAGGAGATTAAGGATGGCCCGCAACTCTTTCTTGATGCTTTGGACCTGCGCCGAAGATCCAGCCGAGAAAAGGGCCGTCTGCGCCTTTCTTCCTTTCGGAATGGCCACGGTCTTCTTCTTTTTGATTTGACCGCGGATAGCCTTGCGGGCTCCGGCGATGGTGTAGCCCTCGTCGTAGAGGAGGCGCTTGATTTCGAGGACGGTCTCGACGTCTTTGCGGCGGTACTGGCGCTGGCCGGTGGACGTCTTCTTAGGAGAAAGCATGGGAAACTCGCTTTCCCAAAACCGCAAGACGTAGGTCTCCACGCCGGTCAGGTCACTGACGTCGCCAATACGGAAAAAGAGACGGTCGGGAATCTGGGGAACCTGGTGCTGTTCCATTGGCCACTTATGGTATCAAACCGCTTGTTTCAATGCGAGCGATGTGGCGGCCTCGTGGGAGCAGCACAGCCCAGTGACGGTCTGCGACCAGGGCCGGCGCATCGAACGGAAGCCCGTCAACCACGACACGCTGGGGACGTTCGTTGACAAGCGCAATTGCCCGGCTCGAAGATGCGTACTCGAAGTCCAGGCCCCGCGGCAGACTGCGCGCGTCGATAAGATCGGCATTGAGGTAAAGCAGCCGGGGGGACGGAAAATCCACGCCTGGCGCAATGAAATGCTTGCCGGAAGGCAGCCAGACCGCCGTTTCGCCGCTCACGGGCCAAGGGCGTCCATCCACCAGGGCCGGGCCGTTCCAGGCCACTCCCACGGGCCGCGGCGACACGACTTCCAGCGAATTTTCGTTCCAGCGGACGAGAGCGTCACCGGCAGCGAACGGCAACAGTTCCCAATCCGCCCTCGCGATGGAATGTTCGAAATACAACAATACCCGCGAAAATGCTTCAGACGCCAGATGGACCAACTGGAACAGCTCAACGCCGACCTGTTTCCTGGTGGGATACGTCTGCTGGTAGCGCTCGACGATGTTGATATCAACCGCGAGACGCTTCGGATCGACGCCGTCGGACGTGTAGCGCGCGGCGATTTGCGGATAGCGGCTGGGACCGAGGTCCCATAGCGTGGCGGGATCTTCGATGGCGAGCGTGAAGTCGAACGAATCCGCCAAGGCAAGCAACGCGCCGGCGTCGGCGCCCAGATACTCCCTCATGCGTGTGTCGAAGCGATCGTCGATTTGCGTGACCACCAGGTCCAGTTCGGGAACGGCTGTGCGCACGAGTCGGAAAAGACGCGTTTGTAGAGCAAGAGCCAGATGAGCGCGGTAGTCGACGAAGCGAGACCAGGCCGCGGGGTTGGCGCTCCAGACTTCGGCAGCATGAGGCTGAAAAAAGAGCAGTGGGTCCAGTCCGGCCTGTTGCTCATAGTCGCGCCGCACCCACTCATTCATCGGCGTGAAACGCTGCGGATTGGCCGGACCGTGCAGGGATTCGAAATACATCTCGGCGACGTTGACGCCGTCCCAGTCAAAACGCGACAGCATGGCCTTGATGCCAGCGGCGGCGAGGTCGAAGCATTGCGGGTCAGCGAGATTGACGAGCTTGCGCCAGTCGAGTTGGGCGTCCTGCAGTACAGCGGTCTTTTCGCGGCATTTCGGGTTATGTTGCCAAAAAGCCTCGCTGACATGAGGCCACTCGAGCCAAGCGTAGACAAGCACGCCTTCGCGATGGCTGGCGGTGATGAGATCTTCGAGATAGCGGTCGCGTTCCTGGTCAGGCTCGTGAAAATGCCAGGCGCTGACGTGCACCGCGGCGATGCCGGCCTCGCGCCAGCGCCGTGCCATATAGGCCAGGTCCACGCGCGTGCGGTAGGAATAGTCGAAGAACGACCACAGCCGCGAGCCACGCAGCGGCGGTTTCAAGCCCAGATCAACGAGCGCCTGGAGCAAATAGGGGAAACGGTCGTAACCGCGTGGCCCGGGTTCCGTAGCGACCCAAAGCAGGCCGCCTTCGGAAGTGCGCCAGCCGGCAGCGAGCGGAGCGCCCGTCCATTTTTCGCGCGTGAACACGGTTGCTCTTTCGGGAAGAGAGTAGACCGGCAGTTCCGCCACCGGCTCCCAAATGATTTCGAGGGAGGGGTCGCGCTCTTCGATGACGCTCGCAACCCGAGCAGGTTTCTCGCCGGAAAGGACGCCGTGCAGCCTCGCTTCGGCCGCATCGCCGACGAGGATGCGAAAACGCGAAGCCTCCCGCGTTGCCTGCAAACCGAGAGGAGCCAGGACGAGCTGCCAAGCGGCGGGGTTTTCGACCTGAACAAAAAGATCGACCGAGCCGTGCAGCGGCGCGCTCGCCGAAGCTGGGCAGAGGGTCCAAAACAGCCCAATGAGCACGCAGCTACATCGCCATGGAGTACCAAAGGCCGATTCGCAAGTCATAGTAGTTGGGCCCGCGAGGATTGCCCTCGTTGATGAGGTGTACGCCGCGCAGGGCATTGATCGAGAGGTCGAGCGGCCGGGCACCTCCTGTCAGCCGGAAACGCACGCCGGGTCCAGATTCCGCGAAGTTCGCCCAGTAGGCGCGGTTACGGTCGGCGGTCACGTTGAGGTTCCAGTACACCTGTGTCCGGAGCCGGCCGCGGCCAGGCAACTGGTAGCCCGGTCGGAGCTGCCAGTAGGCAATAGCGTCGTTCTGAAACCGGCTGACATAGACCGCGTCAATATTCGTCTCGTAGAAGACGCCGCGACGTCCGCTGCCCAGGAACGCGCCCCCGGCGTGAAACCAGTTCAAGCCGCCACGATAGTCGGGTCCGGCTTTCGGAACACCGGGAGCACGGCGGCGCGCATAGCTGATGGCCTCGCCGGCTTCTCCCCAAAGCGTGATGCCATGGACCAGTTGCGTGCGAATTCCAAAACCCGCGATCAGAGAGCTTTCGGAGAGGAACTGGGGCGCCTCCTCGCTGGTGCGCTGTTTGAGATCCCCGATGAAGCGCAGTGAGAAATAGGGGCGGATCGGCAGGCCGCCGAGCCGGAATTCCGTTTTAAGCTGCGAGTATTGAAACATGTCATGGTAACGAGTGGAGAAGAACGGGAAGGTCCACAGGGTGGTCGTGAAGCGCTGAAAGTGGGGAGCGAGGTTGTTGTAGGATTGGCGGGCCTGTGAGGCAATCTCCGGATCACCGCTTCCGGCCGCAATGAGAAACCATCGCATTGCTTCGCGGTCCTGCCGCATGAGATTCGCAATGACCCCGAGCTTGAGAGCAGCGTCGAAATCACGGGGGTTGATCTCGTAGGCGCGGAGAAACTCGCGTTGCGCGTCTTTCAGGTAGCTCTGCCGCAAACTGCGCTCGCCCAGCTCGCGGTGCGGCTGGGCTTCGACCTCCTGCGTGCGGCGAAGGGCTTCGCCGGCGCGCCGGGAAACCTCCTTGTCGGCGCTCTGGCGGGCGCGCTCCAGAAGAGACACAGCTTCGGCCGGATGATTGCGGTCGAGATAGAGGAAGGCGAGTTGCGCGGCGGAGAGCAGGTCGTTGGGATTCTGCTGAACGATAATCTCGAACTCCTTGCGGGCTTCCTCGGTGTTTCCGACTTCGAGCTGCAGGTAGGCAAGATCGCGGCGCAGTTCGGTATCACGCGGGTTCAGTTCGAGCGCGCGGCGAAATTCCGCCGCCCAGGGGTAGCGTTTCGGCAGATGCTCCCTGGCGGTTTCAGCAATTCGCGTTTCCTTGGAGCGGGAGGCGAGCAGCCAGGCGCCCGTGGCCCCTTCGCCGTCGCCGGCCGCCTGACGCGCACGGGCAAGCCACGGCAGAATTTCGTCCCTCAACTCCGCAGAGGGCACAAGCCAGGCAGCAAGGTAGTGATCCACCGCCTTGGCCGGCTCGCCGGATTTCTCGTAGAGATCGGCCAGCTCCAGCTGCGCCGAGCGATTGAGGGGGTCCATGGCAACCGCCTCCGCCCAGCGGGCGACGGACTGCGCCAGTTCGGCGTCAATGCCAGCCAAGGCATCGGTGGCGGCTTTCCCTTCCGGCGGTTCGCCTTTTTGCCGGACGGTCTGGAAGAGGGCGCGAGCTTCGGCGATTTGTTTGGTTTCGTAGCGCAGAAAAGCGAGTTCCAGGGCGGCACGGTAGTCGAGCGGATTGAGGCGGACGGCGTGCTCAAACATGTCGCGCGCCCAAGCGGTTTCGCCGACCTTGAGGTAGACGTAAGCGAGTTCCTTGCGGATGGAGGGTTGCTTGGGAGCAAGGGTAATGGCTTCCTGCAAGGAGGCAATGGCCGAGCTATAGTTGCGGCCGCGGAGAGCCGCGTAGGCACGATCGAGCGCCCTGCGAGCGGGATCGACGGAGTCCGTGCCGGCAACCGGCTGAGTTTTGGCGAGTTGGCTGAGGGCGCGGCGGGCGGTCTGCCGAGATTCGGCATCGCCGCTGCCAGCGGCGCGCTCGAACCAGAGCCGGGCGCGTTCGGAGTCTTCCGCACGCTGGTAACAGAAGGCCACCTCGACAGCCGTGTGGCCGTCAGCAGGGTCGATTCCGGCAGCCTGCTCGAACAGTTGCCGGGCCCGCAACTCGTCTCCGAGGCGAAGATAGATGTAGCCCAACTCTTTGACAATCGAGGCGCGGCGGGGCGCAAGCCGGGCGGCTTCCTCGAACCAGGGGACTGCTTCCCTGTCGTTGCCGGAGCGGAGAGCCTGATAGGCTTTCTCGAGCGGATCGAGGGCGGGATCCCGGGGTTGTGCGGCGGCCAGCGAACAGGCAACCGCCAGCGCGGTGATGAGTTTCACGCGGGCCGGATTGGGGAACGAGACCCATGGTAGTAGCGGCGCTTCAAACGATGCAATTCATCGGGTGCGAATTTTCTGTGAATTTGTAGCCTCCAGGCGGACCCGGAGGTCGACGCCTACGCGACCAAGGTGCAAGCGAACCTCGTCGTTGTGTTCGCGGTACAGTTGTAAGGATGCGTACTGACAACCGAATCGCCTCGGATCTGAGACCGGTGAAGATCACACCTTCCTGCCTTGAAACAGCAGAGGGATCGGCGCTGATCGAGGTAGGGCACACGAAAGTGATTTGCGCGGCGTCACTGGAGGAATCCGTACCGGCCTTCCGGCGAGGCAGCGGGAAGGGGTGGATCACGGCGGAATACGCCATGCTGCCACGGGCGACCTCCACCCGCACACCACGGGAGGTGAACCGGGGCCACCCCGGAGGAAGGACTCAGGAGATCCAACGGTTGATCGGGCGCTGCCTGCGCAGCGTGACGAATCTGGACAAACTCGGTGAGCGCACTATTTATATAGACTGTGACGTCATGCAAGCGGATGGCGGGACGCGGACCGCGGCCATCACCGGGGGCTGGGTGGCGCTGGCCCTGGCGCTGCAGCAGATGACGCAATACGGGTTGATCCATGAGGTCCCCCTGAACCACTACGTGGCCGCCACGAGCGTCGGCATCATCGACGGCACGCCGATGCTCGACCTTTGCTATGAAGAGGACTTTCGGGCGTCGGTGGATATGAATGTCGTGATGACCTCCGCCGGCGAGTTCGTTGAGGTGCAGGCCACAGCGGAATCCAAGACTTTCAGCGGCAGTCAACTGCAGGAGCTGCTTTGCCTCGCTGAGAAGGGCATCGGGCATCTTATAGAAATCCAGAAGACCGTTATTCAGTTGTGATGCCGATCCGGCTCTATTGCGCGACCGGCAACGCGGCAAAGCTCCGGGAATTCCGGCTGGCCGCGGGACCGGACGTGGAGATCCTTCCTTCACCGCCGTGTGACTGTCCAGAGGATGGAGCCACCTTCGAAGAAAACGCCGTCGCAAAAGCGCTGTGCTACAGCCGCGCTGCGGCAGCGGCGGTCCCACCATCCGATCAACCGGCGATCGTATTTGCCGACGATTCGGGTCTAGTGGTGGACGCACTCGACGGCGCGCCCGGAGTGTATTCCGCGCGGTACTCCGGGCCGAAGGCCACGGACGAAGCCAACAACGCCCTGATCCTCGAACGGCTGGCGGGCGTGCCTGAAGCGAAGCGGAGCGGGCGGTTTGTGTGCTGGATCGCGCTGGCGCGCGGGAGCGAGGTTTTGCAGACGTTTTCCGGCGAAGTGGAAGGACGCATTCTAGAGAAACCCGTGGGGGCGGGTGGGTTCGGCTACGATCCGCTGTTTTTCTTCGAGCCGCTGGGCAAAACTCTTGCCGAACTAGCTCCGGAAGAGAAATGGCAGCACAGCCACCGGGGGAAGGCGTTCCGGAAGATGCTTGAGTGGGTGGGGAACCAGCCCTTCACTCGATCTCGCTGAATCCCCGCGCGGGGCCAGCGTAGCCGCGAACCATGCCCGCGGCGAGATCATAAACCCAACCATGCACGGTCAGCGTACCGTTGGCGATTTTTCCCGCAACCGACGGATGCGTACGAAGATGATTCATTTGCAGGACGACGTTGGCTTCGACCAGTTCATCGAGGACCGCCGCCCCGGACAGCTCCGGATACGTAGCCTGGACGATGCTTAGGGCTGCTTCGGCGTTCCGAAGCCATGTCTTGACCGTGGGCATGGCTGCGATGGTCTTCTGGTCGAGGAGGCCCTTCATTGCTCCACAGTCCGTGTGGCCGCAGACCACAACGTTCTGGACGCCCAAGGCGGCCACGGCGTACTCGATGACGGCGGAGACACCTCCCAGCATCTCGCCGTAGGCGGGCACGATGTTGCCGATGTTTCGGGCGACGAAGATCTCACCTGGTTCGGATTGGGTGAAGAGGTTGGGATCGATGCGGGAATCCGCGCAGGCGATCATCAGGGTATGCGGGCGCTGTCCTTCGCGCACGGCCTGCTCGTAGATCTCGCGCTGGCCGGGAAAGACCTCCCGGCGAAACTTTCGAATGCCTCCCAGTAGGCGTTGGAACGATGGGTGAACGGGCTCATCCGCAGGCACCAGGCACGACCTCCACTGACCAAGATAGCGTCTTCCCGGGCCGGGACGCACGGAAAAAGCCGCGGAGGGGCACGAAAACGCCGAGTACGGTCAACGTCGCCCGATAGACCTGCAAACAGCGATAGATCCGCGCTACGAGCGCTCCCATGGGGCAGCGGACGGGAATTTCCCGCAATCCTGCTGCGTTATATTGAGAGGGAACACCAGCCTATGGCATTCATTTCCATTCCCGAGGCATTGGAAGAGTTTCGCGCCGGGCGCATGATCGTCGTGGTCGACGATGAGGACCGTGAGAACGAAGGAGATCTCACGATTGCTGCCGAGGCCGTCACGCCGGAGATCATCAATTTCATGGCCAAGCACGGCAGGGGCTTGATCTGCCTGGCCATGACCGAGGAGCGGCTCGATCACCTGCAGATCCCGCTGATGACGAACCGCAACACGTCGTGGCTGGGGACGGCGTTTTGTGAGTCGGTCGATGCCCGCACCGGTATCACGACGGGCATCTCGGCGGCGGACCGCGCACGTACGATCCAGGTTGCGATTGACCCGGCGACGGCCCCGCATGATTTGGCGCGGCCAGGGCACGTCCCTCCGCTGCGCGCGCGCAAGGGCGGCGTGCTGGTGCGAGCGGGCCAGACGGAGGCAGCGGTCGACTTGGCCCGGCTGGCGGGCATGATTCCGGCGGGCGTGATTTGCGAGATCATGAACGACGACGGCACGATGGCGCGTGTGCCGCAGTTGCTGGAGTTCTGCCGCGCGCATAGCCTCAAGATGATCACCGTGGCCGAAGTGATCCGCTACCGTTTGCAGCACGAGCGCTATGTTCATCGCTTTGCCGAGGGGCTGGTGGAGACGGCATACGGTGATTTTCGCGCTATCGCGTACCGCAGCGACATTGACGAAGAGAACCACTTGGCGCTTGTCAAGGGTGATGTCGAGAACAACGGGCCTGTGCTCGTCCGAGTACACTCACGCAACCTGATGGGAGACGTGTTCCACTCAACGGCCTATCCTTCGCACAAGCTGATCGAGGCGTCGATGGAGCAGATTGCGGCCGAGGGCCGGGGCGTGTTGCTGTATCTGCACCAAACGGCGCTGGGTTACGGGCTGGAGAAGCTACCGACGGGCGAGCAGCGCATCGTTTCACATCCCAGGGAACCCTTTCAGGATGAGGACGCCGGCACAAGGCATCTGCAGTATCGCTCGGGCATCGGGGCGCAGATTCTTTCCGACCTGGGGTTGACGCAGATCCGGCTGCTGACAAACCATCCACGCAAAGTGGTCGGTTTGGAAGGCTTCGGAATCACGATCGTCGAGCAGATTCCTGTGTTTGAGGAAGAAACCAGACGGGCGAAGCGGGGTTGAAGAAGGCATTTCAGCCTTGCGGGCCAAAACAATCTGGGGACAGTCCACAGAAAGATTTCGGGCGCCCCTTCAGGGCGCTTGGTTTCTGTTACCTGGACCCACGGTTTCTCCCCGGGATTCACACTGGCCAAGTTCCTGCGCTGCTTCGCGGCTGGGCCCCATCCACACGACACGCCGGAGGCGTGCGCCACACTACAGGGTTACGTTGAAGTAGCCTTTGAGGGCGTAGCCGGCCGCCATCGAAACCACAAAAAACCAGATCAGCCAGTGGATCTCGAAACCGGCCAGCATGATGGAGCGGGCTGGATAGCGCAGTTCGATCCACTCGACACGGCTGTCCGCGACGCGATCTTCCCCGGGATGGATGAAGCTGTCCCCCAGGGAAGCCACACGCCGGACCGACAAATAGGGCATGCCGCCGCCGGCGCTAATGGTTTTCTCCAGCGTCCCGCCGTTCCACACGAAACGCAGGTTGCCGGTGAATGCCTGCGAAGGGCGGATGCGCCAACTGAACTGGCCGGAGTCCGTGATCCGGATCGCCGGTGTTTCGACGGTGATTTCGGGCGGAGCTTCCAGCCGCGGCGCTTCCGTGGCTTCCGTGACAGGATCAGCCGACTGCATCGTGACAACGATCGGCTCACCGACCGGGAACGGCGCCAAGCCGTAGGAGGCATCGAGATGAACCAGCAATACCGCCAGCGGCAGGATCAGGTAGACGGCGGGCCACATCATCAATCCGAAATAACGCATGTTGGACGCCATCAGATTCACCTGTGACCGCCATACCTGCGAGAGATCGTCCCCGAAAAGGCGTAGCTCGAGCAGATAGGCCTGCAGCCGTTTCTTGGTTGCAAGAATCTCTTTTTGATTGGAGGTCCGGCCGAAGACCCAGAGCATGCCGATCCCGGTGAGGATGGAAATAACAGTCAAAGAATAGAAGGGATGCGCGCCGCCGAACATCGACGACAGTCCTTCGAAGCAGACGCGCAGCAGCCGATTGATCCAGTCCACGTTGCGGCAGTCCTCGCCTGACTACTCGATGTAGCCCAGCCCTTGCAGCTTCTTGACGATGTCCTCGTCGGAGTCGCTTTCTTCAATCTTGGCGAGTTCCTTTTCGAGCACGTGCTGAATGAATTCCTTGGGAGAAGAGTACCCGCCGGCGTCGGAGCACCGCTTGATACGGTCGTAGAGCTCTTTGTCGAGTTTGATGGAGGGTCCAAACATAGGTTTCTCTAGTGTAGCGCGTCAGAAATTAATCGCTGATCCGCCCTAGGGGCCGCATGGCGACAGGCCTTCCGGCATCTGGCCAGGGGGCAGTCACCACTTGCCCCCCAATTGCCACGACCTCAAAACAGCGGCCGGCCGATCATGTCTTCCAGTGAATCGAGGCCGAACTCGCGGTAGATCGTCGTCGTCACGTCGGGTAGCGCCGGATCGGGCAGCGCTATCTTCCTATTTGACAGCAAGACGCCGGGCACGAACTTCGGCGCCACACAATGATCGCCGATCCAGGCGTCGGTATTGTCAACGATAGTTTCAGCCGGGACGGCGCCCAGGGGCGTCTGCCACGAGGCCCGGTATGGCGGACGATAGCCGATCAACAGATCGGGGGCGTATTCGAGGTTCGCGCCCTGCCAAACCTTTTCAGGCTCGTACACTTCCTCGATCACCCGCTCGCCGGTTTGGGGGTCGCGAAACGCCAGCAGCTTTTCCGTGACGCGGGCGACAATCTGGCGCGCCTCCTCCCCTTCGGCAACAATGCCGCCTTGCTCGCGGCCCAGGCGGTTGAGGTACAGGCCGTTCAGCCCCATGGCGTAGGCCTGCGTTCTGGACCAATCGACGTGGGCGAACAGCTCGGCGGGGCCGGTGTTCGCAGGGCTATCAAGAGCGAGAAAGCCCTCTCGCAATAGAACCGTGTTGAGGTGCACGGCGCGGTCGAAACTCGTGAAGCCATGGTCGGACATCACGATCAAAGTCCCATCATTCCCGAGCTTTTCCATCGCCTCGCCGACCATGCGGTCGACGGCGCGGTAGAATTCGAGCAACTCCGCTTCATACTTTCCCCACAACATATGGGCATTCTGATCGACGCTCGAGACGTAAAAAAAGAGCAGACCGCTCTCGAACTTTCCAAGCTCGTACTGAAACAGGGCCCGTGTTTCGTCCAGAACGGTCTTCGACTGCGCTAAAAACTCATCCATCGTGAGCTTGCCTTCACGGAGCGCGGAAGTGTCTTCCGCCATGCCCTGCGTGTAGAAAGGGCCCATGGAGGCGGCGAGTTCCTCGCTGTAGGAAGGTGGCGTCGAGATGGGAAGCTCGGGCGCGCCGGGATCGATATTGATGGGCGAGATGTACAGTTCGAAACGCGGCCGCAACTGCTTCAGGTGAAAGCGCACCATGCCATGCGCATTCATCCAATCGCCCAAGAGCGGGAACGCCGCCCGCTGCCAGCCCGACCACTCCCCTTCCTTCAGCACGAATGTCTCACCGCTCAGGTCGAAGCGGGCCACAGCTTCGGCGGGATCACGATGGACGGTCAGTTCCGCCGTCGCCAAGGGCTGCGCCTTAAGGAACGTGTTCGGCGGACCTTCGATGGGAATCTTGATGGTGTTTCCCGCAGCGTCAATGCGAAGAACCCGTCCGCCGGGCACGTCGTGCGATTTCTCGGCGGGATCGTCCGTCACAAACGTGAACGTTCCGTAGGTGCCGAGCATGTCGGGAGTGCCCATGCCGGAAAGCGTTCGCGCGTCAGTCTCGACGGGCGGGAAGTTCGCGGGCATGCGGATCACGGACGTGGGAATGCCGCGCTCGGCCAGGCGAGGCCAGAAGGCCATGCCCGCGCGATGCTGGCGCACCTCAGGCGAGGATAGCGGCAGCACATAAGGCCCGATTTCAAGAGTCTTCCCCGCCCCGGTCGTCTCGGCCATCGATGAAAACGGGAGCCGCGTAAATGGATCGCGATGCACGAAATCGAAGATACCGTGGCCGCCCGGATCAAGTCCGGTAATGACACTCGACCAAGCCACGGGACTTTGGGGCGGAATCGTCGTGCCAAGACGCTTAAAATCTCCCTGGCCGCGAAGCTTGTCGAGGTTCGGGAGATCAGCCCAGTGGCGTTCGAGAAACTGGGGATCCATGCCGTCGATCCCGAGAATGATCATGCGTTTGCCGACGGTTGACGTTTGTCCGCCGCAGCCGACCAAGCCGGCCATGATCAAGAAAGCGAGTGCAAACACGGCGGGCGGACACGGGGGTCCGCCCCCACGAAACAGCCGCATAGAGAACCCTCTCACGCCGCCGGCCTCTCTTTCGCCGCCCCGTTTGCAAACAGGTCCTTCCCCTCCATATAGGCCGGCGTCTTAACCCCGAACAACGAGAGAGTTGTGGGCGCCAGATCTTCGATGCCTGGATCGGCCGCGTCGAACTTCCGATTGCAGAAAACGACGCCGGGAACCAGGCAGGGATCCATGCAGTGGTCGCCGCTCCAGGCTTTCACGTTGTCCTCGAAGACAGCGCTGCCTACTTTACCGACGGCGGCGCCCCAGGAGCTGCGGTAGCCGCTGTTGTATCCGACGACGATATCGGGCGCGACGTCGATGTAAGGGCCACGATAAACGGCTTCCTTGGTGTAGGCCTCGCGAATCGCCAACTGGTTCTTCTCGCCGTCGCGGAAACCGGTGAGTTTCTCCGCCAGCTCTTTCTTGAGGGCGTCGGCCTCGGCTCCCGGAGAGACGATGCCCTGCCCGTCACGCCCCTTGAGATTGATATACAGACCCGCCAGTCCAAAGGTGTAGGCGCGGGTTCGGCTCCAATCCACCGCCCTGAGATACGGTGTATCCGGCGCAGCTCCCTCTTTCATGTGCAGGTAGCCGTTCTGAAGCAGCCAGGCGTTGAGGTTGATACCACGCTGGAATGATTTGAAGCCGTGATCGGACAAGACGAAGAAAATGGTTTTGTCGTCCACATGCTTCAGCGTCGAGCCGACAATGGCGTCCATGCGCTGGTAGAGATCCTCGATGACGCCCTCGTAGCTCCGGCTAGCCGTACGGCCGCTGGCGTTGGTGCGATGGGCGGGGTGATCGGGCTCGAGATAACGATAGAACATGTGCTGCACACGGTCGCTCGTATCGAAGACGCAGGCAGCCACACCGCGCTTCGTTTTTTCGAGGGTGTTCTTCCACATCGACTCGCGTTCGCGGCAGATCGAGTAGGCCTGGTCCAGGAACGCCTGCTCGTCGATGACACGTTCATTGAGGGCCCAGGTATCTTCCGCGAGGCCGAGCGTCGCGTAGGCGCCGAGCAGCTTGGCCAGGTAGGTGGCGAAGTAAGAGGGATGAGAGATCGGCAAAGCCGGCTTTTCGGGATCGATATTGATCGGCGTGACGTAGAGCGAAAACTCGGGCGCCGTCGATGTAATCAGAAGCCGACAGATTCCCTGTACCTTGACGCCGAGGCCGGCGTTGAAGTTCAGTGAAATCCAGGGCGAGTATTCTCCTATCTTCAGCTTATGGGCTTCACCGTTCAAACGAATCGTGGCGGCGTCCGCACCATTGAGGTCGATTGTGAAAGGCACCTTCATCGGCCCCGCGCCTTCACGCAGGGAGTTCTCGGGGCCTTCGATCGCACCGTGCAGCTGATTGCCTTTGCGTTCGAGAGGCAGGCGCGTGCCACCCTCGGTTTCGATTTGCTCCAGTTTCGTGGTGAACTGCTGGAAGCTGCCTTGCGTGCCGAGGAGGTCGGGCGTGCACATGGCTGAGAGCAGTTTGCCGTTGAACTTTTCGGGCGGGAACGTGATGGGCACCCGCAAGATCGAGCAACCGATTTGGTGCTCACCGAGAATACTCCAGAACGTGCGGCTTTTCCGCCCCATCTCCACGCTCGCCCGGCTCAGGGGAATCCGCCAGGACCCGAGCTTCCAGATGCGCGTTGGACTATTTACACGCGAGGAGGAAAGCTCCGGGACATATGTTTTCATGCTGCGATTCAAGAAGTCGTAGAGGCTGTGCTTGGCCGGGTTGACGCCGGTGGCAAACGTCGACCAGGCCACCGGTGACAAGGGCGGGTAGGTCGTGCGCAGCCGCCGGTAGGTTCCCTGCTCCTTCAACTTCGCCAGGTTGGGCAGCTTGCCCTCGGCGAAAAAACGCTCACACAGATCGGGGTCGAAACCGTCGAGACCCAGAAAGATGATCTTCTTGACCCGGGCGTGCTTGTAGCCCTGCTTGCCGCTGATGGCCCGCCACAGGACACGCAAGGGCCAGATCAGGATCGAAAGCGCTCCGAGCAGCAGCGCCAGTAACAAGCTCAGAAACGAGCCAACGAACGCAAAACCCGCGCCGGGACCGATGTAAGCGAGGTTCAACGAGGGCGCCGCGGGAGCGGGGACAAAATGCGACAACCAGAGAACCGCGGCCGCGACGAGCAAACACGCGATCAGGAATGCAGGGTGCGGGCGGACACGGAAGTCCGGCCCCACCGGGCACGGCGAGGTGGTGACAGCGCCGGCCCGCCCCAACGTCATCGAAGCTTGCCCTCCACGAAGGGCACTTCGAAGACTTTATTGTGCTGGATGGGACCGTGGCCAAAATAGCCGTCTTCGCCAAAAAGTTCGCCGTGGTCGGCGGTGATGGTGATGTAGGTATTCTTGGGAACGACGTCGAAAAGCTCTTCTATCACCTGATCGAGGTATTTGACAGCCTTGATCTGCCGCGCCCGCAAATCGTCCAGCGCCTTTTGGTTGAAGAACTTTTCTTCCTTCTTCTCGGCAAGTTTGCCGCCCACAACGTGATCGTCGAGGTGCTTGAAGACGCCGTGCACACCACTGATACGGGGCCACTTTTCCGGAGGTTCGTCGGGCAGCGCGTAGGGATAGTGCGTTTCGCCGACGTTGAGCAGGAAGAAGGACGGCTTGTCTTCGCCGAATTTCATGTCGCGAACCATGGCGCGCATGTCGTTGTGCTTTTCCATCAGGCGGAAGGTATCAAACCCGTTGTTGAGGATGGTGCGCGGGTTGAGCACCGGCAATGAGACCATGGCGTGCGTACGGTAGCCGAGCTTCTCATTCAAGAACGCCGGAAAGTAGAGCTGCGGCACCATCGACTTGAAAGAGACGCTTTCCGAGCCTAGCCGCTCGTTGTACTTCAAGAAGTCCTTCTTGTAGTACTCCGAAGCAAACACACGCTTGGGACTCTGGTGCGGCAGCAAACCCATCAGCAGGTTGAAGTGCGACGGCGCCGTCCAGGAAGCGTAAGACCAGCGTTTTTCCACCGTGCCGAGCCGGCGCATGACCTTGGGGCGCGCGCGCATAAAGGAGTCGTATCGACAGCTATCGAAGATGATCAGAACGTAGTTGTTGGGCTTTGACGCTGTTTTGGCGGGCATGCGAGTGAGACCCAGTATAACACCGGGTATGCGGGGGTCTGGTGAGACCAGTTGGGGGCGATTCGCGCTACGCGCCCGGGCGTTTCGAAGCCTTGTGCAGGCCTGAAAACCGGGCTTCCGGGCACGCCTGGAAGCGCTATAGCCGTGGGAACCAGAGTTTTGTGGCGGTACCACCGAGGACCGCGGCGCGGTCGCCATCGTGAAGCGGCAGGGAGTGCGTGAAGATGCGCAAGTGTTCTTCGTAGGTTACCATCGGGGTCCAGAGGCCGTTCGGGAAATCACTGCCCCAGACGCAGCGCTCGGGACCGAAGGCGTAGATAACTTTAAGGGCCGCCTCGTGCATATCCTCGCAGGGAAAGCCGGTCTCGCTGCCGGTCGGCACGAAGCTCATCTTGGCGTGGAGGTTCCTGCGCTTGGAAAGCTGGAGGACTTTGTCGAGCGCCGGGTTGAGACCGGGGCCTACCTTGAGATTGAGGCAATGGTCGAGGACGACGCGCAGCCCGGGGAAGTCAGCCAGCAAGCGGTCGCACTCGTCGGCCTTTTCGGGGCCGATCAACACGTTGATGACGATACCTTCTTCGAGGGCGGCTTTCCAAAGAGCGCGGACGCCAGGGTGGTCAAGCATGCCGTCGCGCGCCGGAATACTCCGCATGCCGCGGATACCGTACTCACGAACGTGTAGGCTCAGCAACTCGGGGCTTCGAGGGTCGTCAGGGTCAAGGGTACAGACGCCGGCAACCCAATCGGGATGCGCTCTGGCCGTGTCGAGGATGTAGCGGTTGTCGAAGCGGTAGAAGGTGCTCGTCTGAATCGCGCATACCAAATCGACCCCACGCCGGCGGCTCTCCTGGCGCAGATCTTCCACCGAACCCCGGCCCGGTGGAGGCCGCAGCGGGTTTTCGATCGGCGGGTAGCGCTGCTCGTCGGGCGAGTAGATGTGTGCGTGGGTGTCAACGATGGGCATAGAGGCCCGTTTCGAAAGGGCATCAGACCGCAAGGCTGAGGTTGCGGAGCACCAGCGCCGGCCCTTGCCAAGCCGATAGCCGAGGACAGTATAACGCTGGAAGCCGGTTGCCAGCTTCTCGGACCGCCGGCCGGTAACCACATCCACAGGGCGGGCGCTCTGTTCGGTCAGGCTGTGGTCATCGAAAGGGTCACCGGCGCGCGGTCCCAATGGAGGGAGGCGATGCGTTCGGCGATGCGGCTGACCGCGCCTTCCGGCAACGCGGCGTGCAAAGGCAGGCACAGAACAAGGCCACTGCTTCTCTCGGTCACCGGCGGGGGACCGTCGGGATCTTGAAAGGAACGGTAGAGTTTCTGCCTGTGAAGGCGCGAGCGCCGCGCGTTTCCAGGTGATCCCACGCGAAGTGGTGTTCCAGGCCTTTCCTACCAGTGCCGCAATGCGGCAACGACAGGGCTAGCCCTTACGGCGCAGGAAAATATCAGGCGGCAAATTCTGACCCGGCCTCCGGCCTTGGCTCCCCCGAAGGCGCTCGCAAATCCGGTAAACTCAATGGCATTGTGACCGGGACCCTCTTACTCCTGATACTGCTTGTTGTCCCCGCCGCGGCCCAAGAGGCGGCGCTGGCCGTGGTGCAGAAAATTTCCGGCACGGTCGGCTTCTATACCGCCGAGGGCAAGCATTTGGGTGACGTGAAAGTGGACAAGCACCCGCACGAAGCCGTTCTTTCTCCGGACAAGCGCTTCCTCTACGTCACCAACAACGGCATCCTGTGGATGACCGACGAGGGCGAGGGTGGCAATACGATCTCGATCGTGGATGTGCGGTCGAGAACCAACGTGGGGACGATCGATCTGGGCGAGTACCACCGGCCGCATGGCATTGATCTCGACCCCGCCACGGGCTATCTGGCGGTGACGATCGAAAATCCTGACGGCATGATTCTGGTGGACCCCGCTTCGCGCAAGGTCTTGCGGAAGTTTGACGTGCAGGGGGGAGACCCACACATGGTGCTGTTTGGTCCCAAGGCCGAGTGGGCTTACGTGAGCAACACGGCTACGGGAACCATCGCCGCTGTCCACGTGCAGACGGGAGAAACGAAACTCATTCCGACGGACGCGAGGCCGCAGGGGCTTCTCTTCTCGCACGACGGGAGGATCCTGTATGCGACCAACTCGGAAGGGAATTCGATTTCAATCATCGACGCCCAGAAAAAAGAGCGTGTCGGGGTGATTCCCGTGGGAAACGGCGCGGCGCGAGTGGCCCTCACGCCTGACGGCAAGACGCTTGTGTACAATCTGGGCCTTGAGGACGCGATGGCGTTCGCCGACATCGCCACACGCAAACAGACGACGGTTGTGAAACTGACGGGCCGGCCCTTGTCGCTGACAATGAGCCGCGACGGGAAGACGGCCTACGCGGGTATCCAGGATCAGGACAAGGTGGTTGTCATCTCCGTTCCCGACCGGAAGATCAAGTCCGTGTTTGCCACACCGAAAGGTTCGGGCCCCGATCCGATCATTCCCTTGGAGTAGCAGACTCCGCCCACGCGAGATCCCATGAAGCTAGCATTGGCGCTGTTAATGATTTTGCTGCTCGTCGCACCGCTGCCCGCCCAGCAGGGGAGCGTCGAAGATTTCTTTCTGGACTTCACGGCCGAATGGGTACGCGGCGATCCGAACCTGGCCATCAGCTCCCGCTATTTCAGCGGGAAGGAGCAGGACCACCTGGACCGCCAACTAACTCCGCTCACGGATGCCTACCAGCGGGAACGCATCGCGCTTGCGAAGAGGGGCTTGGCCGACCTCGGCAAACTTGACCGCGAAGGGGTGAATTCCGCGCAGCACCTCTCGATTGATGTGCTGCGCTGGCTGTTGGAAGACATCGTTGCGGGCGAGCCCTACGGCGACTACTCGTTTCCTCTCGAACAGTTCCGGGGTGCAAATTCGAGTTTGGTGTCGGTGCTGACCCGTCTGCATCCATTGCGCACGGAAAAGGACGCGGAAACCTACCTTGCCCGGCTGGCCCAGGTAGGCGCGAGGATGGAGGAGGCGATCGCCGAAGCCCGGCGTATCGAGGGCAAGGGGATGATTCCGCCCCGATTTATTCTCGACGCCACCTTGCAGCAAATGCGGCGTTTTGCCGACCCATCGCCGGGGCAAAACCCGTTTGTGACAACGCTGGTGGAGAAACTGGAAGCGATCCCGTCGCTAGGAGCCGACGAGCGCGCGGCGCTGGCCAGGCAGGCGGAGGCGATTGTTGCTGATCAGATTTACCCCGCATGGAAGGAAGCCATCGCACTGCTCGAATCGCAACTCCCCAACTCAACCAATGACGCCGGATTGTGGAGGCTGCAGGGAGGGAAAGAAGCGTATGAGTACTTCCTGCGCCACTACACGACCACAGATCTGACAGCGGATGAAATCCATGAAATCGGCTTGCGGCAAGTGGCGCGTATCGAAGGAGAAATGGATACGATTCTGCGGCGGCTGGGCCGCGCGGAGGGATCTGTCCAAGAGCGTATCGAAAAGCTCGAATTGGAGCTGCGTTACCCGGAACCCACTTCGGAAGCCAGCCGGACGAAGATCATTCGGGATCTCGACGAGATTATTCGCGACGCCGAACGGCGTGCCGCGACTCTGTTCGACATGCGCCCAAAATCGCCGGTCACCGTGGAACCGGCCCCTCGCTTCCTGGAGGCCAATGCCGCGGCGAACTACACCGCACCCGCGCCGGACGGGTCGCGGCCAGGCATTTATCAGCACCCGCGGCGGCCGGACCGTATGACCACGTTCGGCCTTCGCAGCGTCGCCTACCACGAGGCCGTGCCAGGACATCATTTCCAGGTAGCGCTGCAAGTGGAGAACAAGGAACTGCCGCGCTTCCTGCAAATCCGCGCGTTCGGAGGGATCTCAGCGAATTCCGAAGGCTGGGGACTCTACGCGGAACGCCTCGCCGCGGAGTCCGGCTGGTATGACGGTGATTCCTACGGCCTACTCGGCCAACTTGACGCTGAACTCTTTCGCGCGCGGCGGTTAGTCGTCGACACGGGCCTGCATGCCAAGCGCTGGACCCGGCAGCAGGCGATTGATTACGGCATCCCGGCGAGCGAGGTGGAGCGGTACGTCGTCCTTCCCGGGCAGGCCTGTTCCTACATGATCGGCCAACTGAAGATCATCGGGCTGCGAGAGAAAGCAAGGAAAGAGCTTGGAGAGAAGTTTTCCATCCGTGAGTTTCACAATGTCGTCCTGAAGACAGGAATTGTTCCCTTGAGCCTCCTCGAACGCGAGGTTGGCGACTACATCCAATCGGAGGCGGCCAAGCGCTGACTCATACGGGCGTCTAGCAACAGAACCGCGAGAACAAGGAACAAACGGGATCGGTTACTTGGCAGCGTGGTAGGCTTGATGCACCGCCCTTGGTTTGACACGATCGCGGCACTCTCCCTACAATCGAATCTAGCGGCCAGGTAGCTCAGTCGGTAGAGCGCAGCCCTGAAAAGGCTGGCGTCGGCGGTTCGATTCCGTCCCTGGCCACCACATTCTAAAGAACTTAGCAAAAGCCAGAAACATCGTTTTTCACTCGCGCGAACAATACGCGAACATCCATCAACATCAACCGGCGTTCGCGCTTGCGCCGGTATCCGGTTCTATCAGCTTCCAGATTTCGCGAGCCGTGCTGCCGGTCCTGGCGATGTGCTGTCTTGCCAGCTTGGCGTAGCGCTCGGTCATCTTGATGTTGGAGTGGCCCAGGATCTTGGCGAGTTCGTAAAGATCGCCGCCGTTCATCATGTACCAGGAGGCGAACGTGTGGCGCAGGTCATGAAAGCGGAACTCCTCGATGCCGGCTCTTTCGAGCAGGTCCTCGAAGCTCCCTTCCACGCGCTGCCTCTCACCCGTAGCTCTTGGCTTCGGCGGAAAAATACGATCTTCACCAAACACGATCGGAAACTTCCTTAGCTCGGCGGCGACTTCGGGAAGCATCGGGACATAACGCATCTTGCCGCCTTTGAGCTTCGCTCTCACCGCGATCAGTCCCTCGTTGTAGAGAACGTCCGGCCACTTCAGGCTGAAAATCTCGGACGCCCTCATTCCTGTCGTGAGGGCGATCAGAACAATCAGCCGGAGACGATAGAACGTCTTGTTAATCTCCTTCGTGCCTTTGCAGTACTTCTTTTCGTCCAGTGCTGCTTTGAGCCTGCGGAGTTCCTCCAGCGAAAGATAGCGGTCGCGCTGGTCGTCGGGCCGCTTCACCTCGACCTGGTCAGCCGGGTTGCGGTCAATGCCGGTTTCCATGGACCAGATCGTTGATGCCTTCTCCATCATGTGATGCATGACGTTGAAGTGGCGCACCGCCGTGCCCGGCGAAAGACCGCGCACAGATGTTAAGCCCTCGTACCAGCGACCGACGGCGCCGCCGTCCACCTCGCGGACAAACAGCTTGCCAAGTTCGGTCCGGATGCCATTGAGGACGCTTTTCTCCCGGCCTGCAGAGCGCTTCTTGACGCCGTAATGTTTCCAGTAACGGTCAATCAGCGCGGACATCCGGAAGTTGACCTCCCGCTTGACATCCATATGCCGGTTCTCGTCGCGCACCGACATCTTCTTGCGCAAAACCTTCTTAGCGAGTTCGTGCGACCCGCGGACACGCAGGCTTTTGTTTCTGCCTCCTTCTCTCCAGCGGATTTCAAACATGCCATCAGACTTCTTGTGAATAGACACTTAGCGTTTCTCCTTTCAGTCAATTGGTTCAACAGCGTGCTGCTCAATGAAGCGCTCCAGCGCTTGAACATCGAACCGCAACGCGCGACCAACATTGACGGAAGGAACTTCCCGCAACCGGGCCTTCTTGTAGACCGTGTCCACTTCGAGGCCGAGGTAGCGGGCTGCCTCCCGGACGTTCAGGAGCCGCCTACCGATGGATTCATTAAACCCCAGGATGCCTTTCACTGTCACCACCTCCGCTGGCTGGGACCCTGCACGATCACATGGCATGGCCGGACCTTGCGGCGGCCCCAGACTGATATTGGCATCCGTGGCCGGAAGGCGTATCCGAAGGACGCGGCAAAACGCGTCGGGAATGCCGGTGGGAGAAGCTGAGGCAGACTGTCCTCGACGCCTATCCTTACCATGAAGTAGTATTCGGCAGCGGGTTATGATAATGATCTCTGAAAACCATGGACCCTCAAGAACTATCGAAGGCTGCCTACGCGTTATACCCTCACCTGTCGGCCTCTGACGGGGGCGAAACGGGGGAGGCATTGGCGAAACGTATCGAGTCGCTGAAGAAGGGCCTGATGCCCGAGGACGAGTTCGCGGCGACGGCCATGTGGCTGGGAAATTGCGCGGCGATTCACCACATCGACCAGACTCCGATGCCGCTTCAGGTGGGACGTGATGAAATGCGCGCGCCGGACTTCCTCGCTTTCCCGATCGTCAACGGTCAACCGAGGCCCGTCCTAATTGAAGTGAAGGCCGTCGATGAGATGGCGGTCGACTGGAGCGATAAGTATCTAAAGTCTCTTCGAACCTTCGCGGAACTTTTGAATCTTCCTCTCCTCGTCGCATGGAAGTGGAGAGATTTGTGGACACTCGTTGACCACCACCACTTTGAGAAAAACGTAACTGCCCATCGCTTGACGTCTGAGAAAGCTCTTAAGGAAGACCTGATGTGCGCGCTCTTCCGGGACCTTCGGGTGATGATGAACCCGGAAGTCGAGTTGATATTCGACATGGAGATACTGGACGAAATATCTGGAGACGCCGGGGATTTGATCCCGGCGGGCATGCTTGGCATGAAGATTGTGAATGCGGGTTTTTATCGGAATGGAGAGAAGATGACCGACGAGTTCGGCCTTATGCTCTTTCTGGCGGCGCCTGAAGACGAGGAGTTTCGCCGCACCGGAAAACAGACGTGCCAACAGGTTTTCCGGCCGCTTCGAGACAGCAGTTTCACGCTCTCCCGAGTTCTCATCGCCCAACTTTCACTCGGCGCAAAGGATGGCGAGCTGAACTGGCATCAGATTTTGGCGAAGGGTGAATTTCCGTCGAAGGGAAGCGATGTGAGAGATTCTCTTCGTGCTGGATTGGATCACGACTTCGTGCGGTACGTGATGGACACAGTGCCCCATGAGTGGCCTGATTTTCTTCCGGCGCGCACTTAGGTGAGCCCTTGGGTTTTGGGGGTTGGCAGACCTCAGTCGCCGTAACTCCCGGGAAGTTCTCTGATTTTGTCGGCACTTCCCGCGAAGTGCGCTTCTACGCATGAACTGACCGGCACCTAAACGGACACATTGGGTTCGCGTTCTCTACTCTGGGTCACGCGTGAATTGGAATTCTTTTGAGTCGGATGGGGTCAGAGTTGTGCGAACTGAACCTGGGAAGCGGTGTGGTATGACGCCACCCATGTTCCGTACAAATGCCTGAAAATCTTGCAGATTCTGTATTCCTACGCCGAGTTGGAGCGAGAAATCAAGCGTTTGTGATCCTTGATCGAACGCCTCATTGACAGCTAGGTTGCGAAACCATCTGAGACTTGCGGCCTCAGAAGAAGTAGGAGGAGGTGTCATTGGGGATTGAGCCGGGTTCTGAGCAGTAGAGTGACAACTGAGACAGGAACTTCGGGGGTTATCGACGGGACCGTTCGCTCGGCCGGCCCAGCCCAGTGTAGCGGGCGGCTGGGCACCCTGGGGTGGGTTCTGACGATAGATGACTAGAGGCGACACTGGATTAACCCAACTCTCCTGCGGACGATCGCCAGATTGGTATCCAGACGGGGTGAGTTTTGGGTCATCTCCCCACATCAATGCCAACGGACGCAGACGAAGCCATGAATCGGTATTTGAAACCGCGCTGTCATAGTGGAATGTACCGAAGACCCACTCAGCCTTATCCGCTCTCTGATCCTTGACTGCAATATCAATCTGGAGGAGGCGGACGACTGTGTTCAGAATTTCCTGTGTGGTCTGAGCGCGGTCGATATCGGCGGCCCACTCCGGAGATCCTCCCAGATACGGGACAACCGATGTCGGTGCTGTGGTAAAGAGCAGCTTGAAGGCGACGGTTCCTTCTGGAAAATTGACGTTAGTAACGTCTGGATTCAGGGGGTCTCGCCAGACTCTGCCTATCTCGCGACCGCCACGATCATTGTAGAAACCAACTGCGTAGTTTCGGTACAGTTCGGTCTGTAGGGGTGACAACTCGAAGGGACGCGATGAGCGTTCGCGTGTCAACCCGTGAACAAACTCTCTGGGGTTAGGTCCCAAATGTAGCCAAGGAACGTGAAACCACTGTCGTACTTTGTTGTCTTGGACAACAAACCCGACCCCCGTGTTGCCTTCAAAGCAGTAGTTGAGCACTGACCACATGTATTCTTCCGGCTGCACGCGGAAATCAATGGCCTGCCAGGGAAGGGGGTTTCTGGAGGCAAGCTCGGAGGATAGCTTTGACTCAATTTGAAAACGGGGTGAGTCCAATCGGCGGGAGGTTCATATGCGACATCTGGAAACTGCGCCACGGCCAGCGGCATAGAGACGAATAAGCAATAGACAAGAAGAATCGTTCTTCGCATATCAGCTCCTTTGTGGTTCATTTCTGCAAACACAGGGTCATACTTTCGGTGCTATTGTTGCAGATGCAGGGATTGTTTGGAAACCTGCCTTCCGGGTAATCAGAGTCTGTGGATATTATCAATCGAACGAGGGACCAAAGTCCTCGTCTTGATCGCCCGGCGAGTCGCCGGGGTTGTCTGAAATTTGCACGCTATCGTGTGTAGGTTCGGGTTGCATTGGTTCGCTTTGTAAAGCCTCTCCGGCTGCCGGCTGTAGTTGTTGGCGTTCCATCATCTGGCGGGCCTCTATCTCCTGCCGGTTGCGGGCAATGCCGGCCTCAAGCCCCTGCTGGGCCTCCTCCTTGCGCCATTCGACGTTCTCGAGGGTCTTGCGCATGTTGTCGAGATGCTCTTCCGGATTTCGCGGGACCTGCCCGGTGAGCTTCAGGCAGAAGAGCCGGAACCAGCCGGAGTTGTTCAGCACGTTTTCCAGGTGGGCGATCTCCGAGCGAAGCTGGCGCTCGTGCGCGCCGTACTGTTGATCCAGCGTGAAATCGAGCTTGAGCCGGGCCTGTGTGTTCTCTGTGTAGAAACGGCCAAGCTCCGCATGGTGGCGGTCCTGCAAGGCATTGATCAGTTGCGGGCTGGCCGAAGGATGCGGCGGTGCGGCGGCAGGCGCCGGGGGCTCTTCTCCTTTTTCCTGCTCGGCCTTGATGGCGGCCTCAATAATCGATTCCTGCCATTCGCGGTCCTGCCGGTCCCTGTCGAAGCAGACCGGCTCCACATTCTCGCCCGCCTGCCTGGGTGGTTCTTGTCCCTGCTCCTCGGGTTGCTGCTTGCTCTCCTGCTTCGCTTGCTCGTTCCGCTCGCCGGATGCCTTCTCGATTTGTCCCCGTGCGTCGTCCACAAGAGGCAAGTCAAGGCCGGCCAGCTTGGCCTTGATGTCCTTGGCCTTCGCGCCTTCGATCTGGCGGTAGAGACTATGGATAGCGCCGTCACGGTCGATCAGGACGATGCGCTTGCCTTGCGCCAGCGTGAAACCCTGCTCACCAAGCGCCGCCTGAAACTCCTCGGCGCTTTCGGCTTCGTTATAGAGCTTGGTGATGCGGGCCTTGAGGTCAAGTTGCGGCTCGCGGTACTTGACCTTCTCGCCTTTCTCGCGCCTGGCGTTGTTCTCGACCCGCTGGTCGCAGTAGATCTTGCCGCGCTCGCGTTCGTAGTTCTCCGCCCATTTCGAAAGCTTGATGCGCGAGTAGGATAGGCTGCTCGCCTTGCCGGTTTCCGGGTGGACGACGTTGACGATGAGATGAAGGTGAGGATGAGCACGATCCGAGTGGCTTACCATCACCGTCTCGTGCTCCTGGAGGCCCAGAGCAACCAGCGCACGCCTCCCCGCGCCGATCATCTCCCATTTCTTCGGCTCCTCTTCGGGGTGCCACGCGAGGCTGAAAGTAAACACAGGTTTACTGCAAGCCCGCCCGTTTGCTCCGGAACCCGCTTGACGTTTAAGTTCCTCGGCGTTCATCGCCGTCCAGGCCATCCACTTGACCGCCTTGTGCGGGTCGTTGGTGGGGACATTTTCCGTGTGGGTGAATGCGACACGCTCGGAGGTATCAGCGCCGCGGTCATGCAAATAATACATGCCGGCCCCTTTGAACGACCCTCCTCGTCCCGCTTCGCGTGGCACCATAGGCGCGGCCCCTACTGCATCTGGATGATGCGGTCGAGAATGCCTTCGAGCTTGCCCCAGAGCCGGACCAGGTCCGGCGGGATTTCGCCGTTGAGATGGGCGATCGGCATGAGCTGGTTGATATTGACGCCGACGCGCTTGAGCTGGGAGGCCAAGGACATGCCGTAGGCCGAGTCCCGGCGCACGACGATACGCCCATCGACGGCCATCCGCCGCACGTACTCGCTCACCCGCAGGCCGGCTTTCGCGGCGCCAGCGCGGACGCGGGCCTGCTTCTCATCGCTCACACGGACGATGAGGCGGCGGGTACGTCTCGCGGATTCCTTCCTGCGCGTACGGGTCATCAACCGTCCTCGTTTGACACGTTCGCGCACCGGAGGGGATGCAACGGGGAACTTGAGGTTCCCCTTGCCGAGATCGCGAATGAAGTACAACCAAATTTTTGGTTGTGCGTACATTCGCACATCTCGCTACTCGGCGCGCAGCAGCAATCTAATCACAACCATGAGGCGAGTTGAAGCCAGAGGGTGCGGCATATCCACAAGCAACCAACACGCCCGGCTGATGCATCAAAGTGCATCAACAGGCGTATCCGCGGGCACCTGCGCGCGCGGCGTGAGACCCGCAAGCGGGCCTCACAAGTATTTGTATTAAGGAAGGCCGTCAGGACAACGACCGAGCAACAAAAAAACAGGCCCGGTTTTTCAACCGGACCTGTTTCAGTGCTCAAGAACAGCGTTAGCTGTCTTGCGCGTCCTGCAGCTCCAGGATCTTCGTGTGAGCCAGGTCAGCAACCTTGGCCACGACAAGCAGATCCGTACCGTCATAGCTGTGCGAGGTTTTCCACTCGCCATCGCCATTTCTATACCTGCGCTCGAACGTGACGGCATAGAAGGTGCCGTTATCAGTCTTGCGCTCCCAGATACTCGCGGTTACGAGACCCACTCGGACTTTCGCAACGGGCGGGTTCGCCGTCTCGGTGCTTTGAGCTTTGTTGGTTTTCTTTGTCATGGTCGTTTCCTCCAGTTTCTTGGGGCTGACGTGAGTGCCAGCCTTGCAGCGAAACGTCCGGCCGGACGATCAAGTCGTTCCGCGTCAAGCAAGGCACTGGTCTTTTTCGCGAGGGTCCGCGGCCTTCGAGAGGTACGGCGGATTAGACGATATCAACTACGCTGGGTTGGTCTCTGCCGCCAGCCGCATTTGCCGGAATCTCGATGACTTCGAGACAGCAATAGAGTATGGTGAGCGCGCCTTTAGAAGTGCCGTGCCTTGCAGTTCCGAACAGCAACTCCGGGGCTGTCAGTTGACGGCAATGCTGGCCGTAGCAGGAAGGTTCAGAGAGGCCGAAGAGCGTTTGGATGAGATCGAAGATCTCATAAAGGGCGTGTGCGGGGAGGCCCCCGATCTGGCGGCACTGGAGGGCTTCAGAAGTCAGCTGCGTGGCGCACAGCAAAACCCGGCAGCGGAATGGGTGGCTAAGTGGGTTAAAGATCAACGAGAGAAGCTCGCCGCGCAAGACCACGAGCAGCTATAGATCTTCACCTGAAGGAGGCGGTCGAGCACGCTATAGGCGAATCGGGGATCAACAACGATTAGGACCTAGAGTGGCGGAGACGTAAGCGGTTGAGGGCAAGGGATCATCACGACTACGGCTTTGAGAGGGGAATCTCTCCACCACAGACCCTATCAGTCAATCCCAGGATAATCCCTTCTACATGATGCTTGTCAGCATCACGTTGCTCTGCGACGCCGATCTCGACAGCCAACTCCCGCGGGCCGGGTGTCTCGGGCCCTGGCCTAAAGAACCATTGCTGAATGCAACGTGCCCTGGTTGTATCGCCATTCGACGCGTAAGTGTAGGCCGTCATGCTCACGGCTCCCGCAACATACACCGCTTGTTTTTCCAGCGTGTACTTTCGGAACTCGCGTATCGAGAGAGCCGAGGCCGAGTTTGTAAAAAATATCGTGAGCGCGGCCAAGCAAACGCCCGCACGACAGTACGAGTTTGTCACTGGTGATTTTCTCCTTAGAAGTCAGGTGCGGACCTGTAAGCAGGCTGCCGATCGACATCTACGTCGGCCTCATCCTTGCTCTCAAGGGTCTGCTCTTCGAAGGCTTCGCTTGCGCGGGTAAACTGCGCGTTCATATCGGGCGCGGCCTGAAGCGCCGGTTCCCCTTTCCGGTAAAAGAGACTGTCGGCTCCGTGCCTCGCGGCCCGCATACGCTCGTATTTCTGGCGTACGTCGGGCGGCATGGTTTTGATGGCTTCTTCCAGCTCTTGCTGTCTCTGGTAGAATTCTTCCTGCGTGATCTTGCCGGTGTTGTATCTGTTGTTGAGGTTATCCAGGTTTTCAAGCGTTTCGGCAAGGTGCTGGGTGCGTGCTGTAGCAGCGGTGAACTTGTCCGCCATCTCGCTGTAGGCTTCGAAACCCGTCGCGTCGGGATTCGCCAGCCGGAGGCGCTGAGCCTCGGCGACGTCGGCGGCGGCCCTGATCTCCTTGCGGTCTTCGTCGAATAGCCGGCCATCCTGCTTGAAGTAAACGCGCCTGCCATCGGCGAGCACGAGCGCATTCTCCTGCGCCTCTTCCAGGGCGAGACGCGCCTGCTCCTGCTCCAGAAGCGCCTGCTCGTAGGCAATGCGCACGGCCCGGATCGCATCCCCGATATCTCTGCCGAGATCCTCGTAGGCCAGGCGCAGGCTGTCGGAAACCACAGCCACGTCTATGATGCTGTCTGCGTCTTCCTTTTTCTCCTGTTCCTGCCCCTCGGCGCGCTCGCGGACCAGCCGTTGATGGGCGGCCTTTTCTTCACGGAGCCTCGTGCGCGTGGCAGGCGACACTACCCCCGAATCGTCGTTGATCCGGCGAAACCCGCCCTCGTTCAGGAGCCTGAAAAGGAACTTCACAATCATTGGCTTTGCTTTCCGTAACTACCGCACAGGCACATCCTGCCTGAAACTCGTTAATACTTCGTTAACCAAGTGGGTTTTCATGGAGCCCACAAACGCATCGCCAGCTGGACCTCCTCGGCTCCGACAGCATCAACATAAATGGCCGTCGATTTTAGGCTCGCGTGGCCGAGCCATTTTTTCGTCATGTTCAGCGGGATTTCAGAGGTCACGGCTTTGATGCCAAACCCGTGCCTGAGTCCTTTCGGGCTGGCGTGAAGCCCCTTGATTCCTGCGGCCTCCATTACGTCCCGGACGCGCCGCCAACCGGTGGATCGGGACCAATTCCAAAGCCGCACATCGGTACCGTGATCCGGCTGTAAGTGAATCTTCCTCAAACCGTGAACCTGATCGAGGATTTCGAGAAACTCGGGCGGGACAGGGACGGCGCGGAAGACACCGCTGCGCCGTTTCTTCAACGTCTCGAAGATCAAAACGCCTCCGCTGAAGTCCACACGCGCGGCTGTCAGCGAGAGTGCCTCGGAAATGCGGCAGCCGCTGTGAACCAGGGCTGAGCAAAAAGTTCTCACCTCAGACGGCGCGGCTTCGGATGCGCTCAGGAACGCGTCGCGCTCCGAGGGAGTGAGGTACTTGCGCCTGCCGGTCTGGTCGTAGAGCTGCATCGTCGATCACCCCGCAGACCTGCGCCGGAGCGCCCGGTGCAACACTATGACCAATAGTGTTTCAATTGGCGGACCTCTTTCTCCGGCCCGCCTCCAGCCCCGTTTTCGAGACCCTCTGCCCTTGACTGATTCACTCCTGCATACCAGTGCATGCGGGCTCACTCCCGTGCTATGATTCCCTTTCTGCTTCACTTCTTCCTCGCTTGAAACACTATTGGTCATTCGGTTTCAACCCGACCGTAGACGCTCCCCTGAAGCAACGCAATAGCTGAGTTGCCTTCCCCGCACAGCACTCAGTTCCATCTCCGGCCGTTTATAAAATCCTTATGAAGCGTGAGGCGATCGTTACCCTTTATGGGCCGGGACCCTGCGAGGCGCGTTCGCGAAGCAGGGGTCCGGTGAGTCCCGTCGCGGCGCAATCCCGCCGCAGCGGAACGAAGGCGGAGAAAGCAGACGGGACGAGTAGAGCCCGGCCCCGGCACCCTAGCGCGCCGGGGACACGCCCCCAAAGGACTACGTGCTTCAACCGGAGCGGAAACTGCCGCGCCTGGACAGGAGGCTGGCGGGAAAAAACTGATATTGTCCTGCCATGCCTCACAGAAAACCTGACTACGACCCCACGGCCGAATTGCTCAAATCCATTCTGGAACAGGCGCGGGTCACCGGCATCCCGGATGAAGCAATTCCGCCCGTGCTGGCGGATTTCGCGGTCGGCATCGCCCTGAGCGTGGGTGGCCTTGCGGCCGGGGAGGCCATCTTGCAACGCATGCGGGTCGATGTGGCGCAGTGGGCCGTGCGCGACCACCCGATGCAGGAGATGCAGCGCGAACGCAGGGAGAAAGTGCCGCAGCCCGACCGCGCATTCGGGGAGCAGAGCCTGGACCTGTCCTGCGTGCGCATCGCACTGGAGCACCTGCTTTCCTACCAACGTGTCTCCCTGGAAACCGCGGCGCTGTGCCTGGCGGTCTACCCACTCCTCGCCGTCCGCGACAGACTGGGGGTGGAGCGCGCGTTCGCGCTGCTGGAGAGCTGCAGAAGCGAACTTGCGCGGCTGGAAGCTCGTGAGGATGAAGAGGAGGGGACGCCTTCGAATCACCGCAGGCCGGGGCGGTTGAACGGGAGATGGGTGCAATAGAAGTTGTTGACTTAATGTCCATTATCATGTACCTTATACAGTATAAGGAATAGGATAATGGACGCTATAAAAGAGCCAATCCCCGTAGTCCGCGCCCTGCGCAAGCTGGGCCAGGACATCCGCGACGCAAGGCGCCGGCGGCGGATTCCGGTTGCCGTCCTGGCGCAGCGGGCCTCGATCAGCCGCACGACCCTGAGCAAGGTGGAGAAGGGCGATTCGGGCGTCTCCATGGGGAGTTACGCGGGCGTGCTCTTCGTGCTCGGCATGGAAGGTCGGCTGGCCGATGTGGCCGACCCCCGACATGACACGCTCGGCCTGGCGCTCGAGGAGGAACACCTGCCCGAGCGCATCCGCTTCTCCGCGAAAGCGCAGGCCAAACGCCCAAGAGACGAGGGGGCCTAAAAGAGACATGGAAAACGAAGTCCTCGTCTATGTCGATCTGGAATCCGCGCCCCTGCTGGCCGGGCGGCTGTGGGCGCGCACCCGGAAAAACCGCGAGAGCGCCACCTTCGAATACGACAAAACATGGCTCGCGCACCCGCAGCGTTTCTCCCTGGAGCCGGCCCTGAGTCTTGGCCCCGGCCCGTTTCACACCGGCGCGGACAAGGCCCTGTTCGGCGCCATCGGCGATTCCGCGCCCGATCGCTGGGGCCGCGTGCTGATGCGCCGCGCCGAGCGCCGCCGCGCGCAACAGGAGAAAGAGACACCGCGGACCTTGCAGGAAATCGATTACCTCTTGATGGTCGATGATGAGGCGCGGCAGGGCGCGCTGCGCTTTGCAATACAAGAAAACGGCCCGTTCCTCGCGCAGCACGGCGGCACGAAGATACCGCCGCTGGTCGAGCTGCCGCGGCTGCTCTCTGCCGCCGAGCGCGTTGCAGGCGAGAGCGACACGGACGAGGACCTGCGCCTCCTGCTCGCGCCCGGCTCCTCGCTGGGCGGTGCGCGGCCCAAAGCCTCGACACGCGACAAGGACGGCCATCTGGCGATCGCCAAGTTCCCGAACAAGGGCGATGAGATCAACGTCGTTCTGTGGGAGGCGCTTGCCCTGAGGCTGGCCGGGAGGGCCGGGATTGAAGTGCCGGCCTGGAGGATCGTGGATGTGCATGGGCGCCCCGTCCTGCTGCTGCGGCGTTTCGACCGGGAGGGGAGCAGGAGAATTCCCTTCCTCTCGGCGATGAGCATGCTGGGCGCGATAGACAGCGAGGAGCGCAGCTACCTGGAATTCGCGGATGCGCTGCGCCAGCACGGGGCTTCCCCGAAGGAAGACATGCGGGCGCTGTGGCGGCGCATCGTGTTTTCCATCCTGATTTCGAATACGGACGATCACCTGCGCAACCACGGGTTCCTGTACGAAGGTCCGAAAGGCTGGCGTCTTTCTCCCGCCTACGACATGAACCCCGTGCCGGTTGACATCAAGCCGCGCGTGCTGACCACGAATATCAGCCTGGACGACGGCACGGCCTCACTCGACCTGGCGCTGGAGGTCGCGGGGTATTTCGAGCTGGACCCGGTAGAAGCCCGCAAGATCGCAGGCGAAGTCGGCAGAGAAGTCGCCAAATGGCGCACGGAAGCGGCGGAACTGGGCCTGACCAAAGCCGAGATTGAGCGCATGGCGTCGGCATTCGAGCACGAGGATCTCAAGCAAGCGAAGGCGCTGGCATCGGGCACAAAGGCGAGACGGAAGTAGAGGTCATGGACATGGCTGAGAAGATCGACCAGCTCACAGGCGAGCAATACAAGGAAGCGCAGGCTTCGCTCCACGCCATGGCGGGGATGCTGCTCTTCGAGTTCGCAAGGCAGGGCAGCGGCGTTCGCGATCTGATAGCGCAGAATTTCATCGCGCGTGCTGACACGCTGGCGGCCAGCGTCTTTCACTTGTGGGAAATCAAGGACTACGGCGGGTGCTGGATTTTACACCGTGCCCTTCTCGACCGGCTCTTTCACCTCCACGTCCTGAGCAAAGAAAATCTGTTCGAGGTCTTTGACGACTGGTCTTTCAAGATGCAATACGAAGCGGCGCACCGAGTGCGAAGCGACCTGGGCATGAAGGAGCGGCGTGCGGACGCAGTTGAAGAACCGACCCCCGAGCAAAAGGCACGGTACCAGAGGCTGGTAAAGAACCCTCCGAGGTGGCGGAAAGTCAGGGCAGAGGAAGTGGCCAAGGACATGGATTTGTCGTTCCTCTATCGGTACGGATACGACTTTGCATCGCGACATGTCCATCCGATGGCCAATGACGGGCAGGAGGATTTCTACCGCATCACGGGCGCGGAACCGGCCCCTGATTTCGGAGACCGGAAGATCGTGCTCAACAACACGGTGCTCATCGCCTCGATGACATTGCAAGAGGCGCTCAATGCAAGCAGTCTGTCGTGGCGCAGGGTCGTCTTTGACTCTCTGGACGGGATTCTAAAATTTCTCGGAAGCGGTCGGGCAGAGTGCTTTCTGCCGGCAATTAAGACCGGCAAGATGTTCGGGGAAAACATCCCTCTGGGACAACCTGCCGGAAGCAAAAGGGAACCGGCGTAGATGTGGAAGCAGGTCACTAGAATCCGCGGGTGAGTAGAGGAATACCCCTCGGGCTGGGCGCATCAAGGGCAAGGTGCGAGAGGTAGGCGGCCGGAACGGCGGGGACAGCTCCGGCCAGCATGTGCAGAGAAAGACCGGCAACCAGGTTGAAGAAACTCTCGAAACCGTTGCCGCTTGTCTCAGCCACACGGAAGCACATAGCCGCTGCGGCGCGGAATGATCCCTGGACGGACACTGCACGATCAAAGGCAAGTTTTGAGAGAGCAGCAGCGGGCACTAGTGCGTGCGCGGAATCACGGTGATGCGACGAAACACCTGGCTCCAGGCGGTCCGGCCACGTGCCGGCAGAGCCTCCAGCCAAAATCCCTCCGGCTGTCTCGGCAAGCGCCAGCAGCAGAGGCTGATTCGCGGCGGCGGCAAAACCGAAGGCTGCTACACCCCCGACAAGGCCTCCGATCTGTTCGTGGTCACGGAAACACGGCATGTTCTGATTATACCGCTCGGCGTGTTGGTTAGCCTCGGCGTGTCGTATGCAAGGCCTCAAATCACTGCTTCCACTCATCCGGCCACGTATCGAGCGGCAACGGCAATGTCAGCTTGTCTCGACTGTCGCTCCGCGCCCTCAGGGTTTCTTCCCGATGAACCGCAAGGGCAAGATACATCAGTGCGGCGCGGACGAGCTTGAGGAGTCGCAGGGTCTTGACCGCAAAATCGTCTGAGGTAAGAGAATACCTAAGCGCGTCGCTCTCGCCGTCCGCGGGCCCGTGGTTGGCCAGGCCTTCTAGATGAAGCTAGAGATATTTGTGCTCCAGATGATTCCGAATGTCGTTGAGTTCGGCGGCGTCCGGCTCGGTGGCGCTCTTGAACGTATCGTCAAAGAGGTCTTTGGAGAGCCAAAACAGGCCGCGCAGCGGCCAGTTGGCATATGCGCGGAATCGCTGCAGCAAGGGTCGGGGAGGCTTGCCTCTTGCCTCGTACCAAATACTTCTAAAAGACACGCGGTCCGGCTTAATACCTAACGCGAAGTAGTCGTTGATAAAGAAGCCGATCTTGTCGAACAGCGAATAGGAAGCGCGGAATGCGAGCCGGATCTTTTCGGTGGCGAGCGAATAGTTGGGATAGTCAAGCGTGTTGTAAAGCAGCACGCCCCGGTCGGAATAATGCAGACCTTTGGCGTGGACGCCTTCGTAGTATAGATAGCGGGCGGACGCGAACTCCTGCTTAATCTGGTTGAAAAACCCCACGATGGGCGGAGGATCGGCGGTGGCGTTTTCCATTGGCACCGTGAGAGATGGGAGCGTCAGCACATCGTGGCTTGCGACAGGCAACGTCCCGAGGTCATTCAGCGGGTTGATGAACAGACGGTTGCGAAGGCACCAGGAGCGGTAGCGCTTCTCGCCTTTGCTTTTGCCAAGGCTGTGGTGGCGCGAGTTGAAACGCCTGCGGATGGCGGGCATATCGCCGAGGGAAGCAATCTCCTGCCGACGTTTCTCGAAGACAGCAAGGGCGGGTTCGTATCCGGCGCTCTCATAATAGGCATCGGCGGCAGAGGCCGACTCTAGCGCATCATGGGCCGAGACGAGCATAAACACGGCCTGCGCACGGTCGTAGAGGACATCGGCGTAGGACAGCAGTCCGAGACCGTGATTGCCGCGCGCCATCCCGAACGAGCCATCTAGGTGGAGCGCGCGGTCCCAGAGTTCTACGGCATCAACGAAGCGCCCGATATGGTTGAGTTCGTTGGCCAGATTTGTGAGGATCTGGCAGCGTCTGGTTTCGGGAAGTTGACGAAAACCCTCGTGTCTGACCGCACTGCGCAACGCAAGAATCTGCTCCTGATGCTCAGGCTGCTCCCACGCCCAAACGTCAGGCGCAGTGCGCAACTGTTCCCTTCCGGCCCAGGCGTTAGCGCGGAAATAATGAACCAGGGCAGCGATGTCAGGCGCGAGGGTTCGAAGCTGAAGCTCGTCTAGAAGAACAAAAGCGCGATCGAGACCGGGAGAGCACTGCGCATCGAACGATACATCAATCAGGTGTCCTGCGTGATCGAGCGCCTGGCGGTCCGACATCGCGGCGATATCGACTGACCTTCCCCCCGCAATCGGCACATGAACGGTCCGATAATCGGACGAAGGAAAGGAGAAAGCGGATGGGCAGGAGTGCACACACGGAAGCGCAGATCATCGGAGCAGTCAAGCAGGTGGAAGCGGGGCGCAAGGTGGAGGAAGTGGCCCGGGAGATGGGTGTGTCTAAGCACACCATCTACGCCTGGAAGCAGAGGTACGGCGGGCTGGAGGTTGCGGAGGCACAGGAGCTGAAGCGACTCAAGGAAGAGAACGCCAA